>Ga0255773_10000467_pt1 | contig 43503 bp, 45 predicted proteins | sample 011ome_17_FD_179971 | JGI IMG/M metagenome (GOLD analysis project Ga0255773, IMG submission 179971) | Coastal salt marsh microbial communities from the Groves Creek Marsh, Skidaway Island, Georgia - 011502XT metaG (version 2) | ecosystem: Environmental > Aquatic > Marine > Intertidal zone >... | reverse complement strand
AATAATTTGGAGGGTAAGTTATATAACAATAAGAAGAAAGTAACTCCAATGGTGATTCATGGTAATGGTCCGTCAGAGGTTAAGGAATACTTGAAAGAGATTGAAGACGTGGTGTTGGGTAAGAATTTATTTAAGAAACAAATCATTGAGGTGACTAACAGAAGTGTGTTGATTAATGTTTTGGCTGACAGACCAGTTGATGATTTGAATCAGGTGTTCGACCAAATAAGGTATTTAGATTTTCCGAAGGATAACATATTCATCAATGTGTTGTATTCTGATTTATCACATGAGTATAAGATTGGTAAGTTCATTGATGAGTTTTCGTCTGAGTTTATTGGTATTGATATGATTTATGTTGACGGTAATGAGGTTCAACTTAGAGACAGGGCTTTAGAACTGGCGATGAGGTCACACTTAGACTATACTCTAATGATGGATGCAAATTATATATTCAGAAATAGAAAATCACTTCAAAGGTTGATTGGTGAGGATAAGTATATTATCACACCGATGATTAATAGTGAAGGTACTGAATGGGTGAATTTCTTCTTCAATGTTGATGAAGAGGGTAAGTTTATTGATTCTGACGAACAAAAGGCCATCAAAGAATATCAGATTCAGGACACCTTTAGTGTTGGTTATACTGCAGGTATATGGTTAATCAATAATGAGATAATCATAATGATACAAAACTACTTTAGTAAAAATATTGAAAGATGGGGTATAGATAATTATGATGAATGTTTTTCATATAACTTAAGGGAACGAGGTTTCTATCTATATGTTACAAATAAAAGTTATTATGGTGGTGTAATATAATGTTAATAAGAGGGAGTTGTCTCCCTCTTTTTTTTTACTTATAATTTGGGTAAATAATAATCTATGAAAGAACCTTTGTACAAATATCAGGACGAGACACTATGGATGTGGGTCTATGATGATACTTGTGAAGTCAACTATGAAGAGGGTGATGAGGGTTATCCGTTCCCACGGAAGAAGAAAGCGGACTATTGGAGAAAGAAACAAAAGATAGTTCTTAAGAATGAGGAGGAGCTCAAACATTATTATGGGGATAAGAGTAAAGGTATCTTCATTGAGAGGGTTACCGTCGTAGTTGAAGAAAACGAAAAGTCTATTTCTCTTAAAGTATATAACTTCTCCAAAGGTAGAAAGGTTGGTAAAGCCTATTTCGGTACGACTAAGTATGTTCAATACATAACCTATAATAAGAAATATAAAAACTTTTATAGTGGAGGTAGAAACTCATCAAAGAGTAAGGTTCGAGGTAAACACGTGAGAACCAATAACTGGTACCATATTCAGGGAGTATTGTCAACGATTGTTAATAGTGTTAATGAAGTCTCATTGTCAGGAAAGAATGCTATGGTGATGGATACCAAACATGGGTGGAAGATATTTTGGGAGGCCGTTGATGTGTTTAATAAGACTTTAGGTTTTGAACAACAGGTTATTGGTGACATCAGTACTCTTGTTGATGAATACTTCAAATTATATTACAATGCCAACAATTTCAAATTACCTGATAATCCATATAAATTCTTACCAATATCAATTAAAAAATCTTCATTAAAGAAGAGTGGTTCAGTGGTAGATGCTTTTATGAAAGATAGAGGTTACAAAGGTAAGAAGGTTCGTAAGTTGTTGAACTCAGATAAACATGTTAATTTTCATTCTCTCACTTATTTTTATAATTTACTGGGTGTGGACTTTTTTAATATGTTACAATTAGAGTTTTATAATGACAGAGGGACTTCCATAGGTAGCGTTGCCTATTTACCTGAAGTTGAATTATCAAACATAGAGAAAAGGTGTTTGGTAGATTACATCAATGACTTCAATAACAAAAACAATAGTACTGATTTGATAAAGGTGGAAGATTCTTTGGTGTCAATAATTAACGACCACCTTAGATTCAAAAAGGACCTACTTAAATATGATGTTGAGGTAAAGTTAAGAGCGAGAACAAAGTCACAGTTTGATAGAGAACATCGTGAGTGGGTGAGTCTATTGGAAAGTTATAGAAGAGGTAGAATTGAAAGAAATTACCCAACAACAATGATTGAAGAAATTCAACAACCTATTATGGGTCCTCATTTGGATTACTACCCAGTGTTGTTAACCAATACTGAACAGTACAATGAGGAGAGTGCTCATCAAAACAATTGTGTAAGAACTTATATAGAACAGGCAAACTGTTTCATCATATCACTCCGTGAGGGTAGTGTGAACAGTAAGGAAAGAGCTACCGTGGAGTTTAGGTATTTCAAAGGGTCATCACCACTCAATGTTCAAGCGTTAGGAAGGTTCAATGAAACCTTGAATTCAAATTGGAACTACGCTTTGGAAGAGATTGGTAATCGTATAAAACGACTCAGCGATGCAAGAGTTATTGAGTTACCAAAGATGAAAAAAGAGTTTCCAAATGGGAAAATCATACATAGACAATCTTATTGGGATAAAAAAAGATTGGTGTGGGACAACAATGAGGACGTGAAAGATGATATTTTCGATTTTTATTTCTAAAGGGTTGTTTTTGTAAAATAAATTTGTATATATTTGTAGGGTTAAAATAAGTCAAACAATTAAGTAAAAGAAAAGAAATGGCAAAACTCAATTCAATGGGAAAAATGGAGACAACACACAAGTCTCGTCCGGGAGTTCACTCTAAGAACAACACATCTCGTAGTAAAACATCAAAAAATTACAAGAAGAAATATCGTGGTCAAGGAAGGTAAAACGATATACACCCCAACCAATAGTACCTCGTGGAATACCGAGGAAATTAACCAGTATAATCAGGGCCGAAGTTTACGCTTCGGCTTTTTTTATAATAAATAAACCAAAATAAATTAAAATGAAAAAAGTAAATTTATTGGCTTTCATCGCTGGAGCATTATTAACAGTGAACAGTGCTTTTGCTCAAGAAGCCAAAAATCTTGAAGCGTTAGACTCCCTTTTCAACTCTGAAACATTGGATGAAGTTGTTGTTACATCGGGGGTGATTGATATTGCTAAGGTTCGTGAGACTCCTATCGCAGTATCTACGATTTCTCCATCTGAAATCACATTGAAGACGGGTAACTTAGAGTTCCCTGAAATCATGAACAACACACCTGGTGTTTATGCAACTAAACAAGGTGGTGGTTACGGTGACTCACGTTTGTCACTTCGTGGTTTTGACCAGAGAAACACATCATTCCTAATTAACGGACAACCTGTTAATGATATGGAGAATGGATGGGTTTATTGGTCTAACTGGCAAGGTTTGACAGATGTGGCATCAGGAATCCAAATCCAAAGAGGTTTGGGTGCATCACGTTTGGCGGTTCCATCTGTGGGTGGTACGGTATCTATCTTCACAAAGGCAGCTCAGAAGTCTGAAGGTGGTTCGGTAGCGCAGGTGGTAGGTAACGATGGTTACTTAAAGACCACTGTGAATTACAACACAGGTAAAGATGAGGATGGATGGGCAACATCATTCTTATTGTCTAAGTGGCAAGGTAACGGATATGTTTATAATACTTCAGGTGAAGGTTGGACATACTTCGGGGCTGTTGGTTATGAACCAAAAGGTTCTGACCACAAAATGAACCTTTCTATCTTAGGTGCTGGACAATGGCACCACCAAAGAGATGTTTACGTTTCTATTCGTGACTTTGAATACTTTGGTGAAGAAGGTATTGACCCTCGTTGGAATTCTAACGGTGGTACGTTGAATGGTGAGGAGTACTCAATGAGAAGAAACTTCTATAACAAACCATTGGCTACGTTCAACTGGGATTGGGACATCAATTCTACTTGGACATTGAACACATCGTTGTATGGTTCTGCTGGTCGTGGTGGTGGTACAGGTCCTCGTGGTCGTAACTACTACAACGCTGAGACTGACATCTTACCATACCAAAAAGATTTGTATGAACACTATGTAGAAGATGGTCGTGGTTCTCGTGATGAGAATGGATTCATTGACTTTGATGCGTTGGTTGCTTATAACCAAGCAAATACTGATGGTTACACTGGTGACATCTCAGGATTCAATGGTCAGATGATTGGTTCAAACGGTTTCCGTGATTCTAACGTAAACAGAGCGGTTATCGTTCGTAGAGCATCTATGAACTCTCACAACTGGGTTGGTGCAATTTCTAACTTAGAAGGTGAATTCGGTAATTGGAAAACATCTATTGGTGTTGACCTTCGTAACTACAAAGGTTACCACTACCGTACAATGAATGACTTGATGGGTCTTGACGGTTACTACTCAACAGGTAACAAGAATTCTGCAGGTCAGATTATTAACACTACAATCGATGCGTCTCCATTCAGAAACACAGGTTTGAATGGTCCTAAGATTGACTACTACAACACAGGTTTAGTTAGATGGGGTGGATTGAATGGTATGGTTGAATACAACGAGAAAGGTCGTTACAATGCGGTACTTCAAGCGGGTGTATCTAACCAAGCATACCAAAGAGAAGATTTCTTTGACCAACCAGCTCTTCCTGTATCTGATGTACACAATCAGTTGGGTGGTTACGTTAAAGGTGGTGCGAACTACAACTTGAACGATGAAATGAACGTATTCTTCAATGCGGGTTACATCTCTCGTCAACCAATGTTCGACGCTGTATTCCCTAACTACGCTAACTTGGTTAACGAAGACTTACAGAATGAAGAAATCACTTCTGTTGAATTGGGTTACGGTTACATCACTAATGACTTGGCATTGAATGTAAATGCTTATTCTACGAATTGGGGTAATCGTTTCATCTCACGTTCATTGAGTAACTCTCAAGGTGTTGATGGATTCGCTCAGTTCAAAGATATTGACGTAAGACACAATGGTATTGAAGTTGAAGGTAAGTACACTGTTAACTCTAATTTGAAAGTTAAGGGTATGGTTTCTGCAGGTGACTGGAGATATACTAAAGACTTTACAGCTACATTGTTTGATGACCAACAACAAGAAATTGGTACAGGTACATTGTACTTGGAAGGTGCTAAAGTTGGTGATGCTGCACAATTCGTAACTAGCTTAGGTGCGGATTACAGAGTGGGTAAAGTTAACTTGGATGCAAACTACCGTTTTGTTGATGGTCTTTATGCTGACTATAACATCTTAGATGATGTGTTTACTGCTCCTGATAATGCAGGTGCATTGAAACTACCATCTTACGGATTGGTTGATATGGGTATGACTACTCGTTTGGGTAAGATGACTCTTCGTTTGAATGTAAACAATGTGTTGAACACTACTTACATTGCGGAGTCTAATACTAACATTCACGCTGATGAAAATTCAGTTACATGGAATGGTATTGATACTCGTAACTTTGTATGGTTCGGTTTCGGTCGTACATGGAATGCAAGTTTGAAATACAACTTCTAAAAAAAAATATAATTATTTTCAGGAGGGGGTTTGACTCCCTCCTTTTTTTTGCCTAATTTTATCTCAAACATTAACTTAACTGCAATGGCAAAACTACAAAAGATTGAAACTGATTACCGTTATTACGAGTATGAACTAACTGATGAAGAATATCAGTTGTACCAAGAAGATGAAGATACTTTTTGGGATGAGGTAGACCCTGAATGGGAATTTACGTGGGACAAACAACCTGGTGATGAAATCACTATAATCGAAGAATAAATTAATATATAAAATGGCAAACTATCTAAAAAGTATGATTGAGGTCCACGGCAACGAAGATGTTGTTAAGAAAGTGGACGAACTATTGGAAGGTGTTGAATACAGTGATGTGAACACCTTTGCAAAGGCATTCTACGACAACGTAGAAGAAGGTGAATCTGGTGGTGTATTGAACACATGGTCAATAGACAACTTAGGTCCAAAGTGGACTTATCTATATGACATTCAAGGTGACGGAGCGTTCAGTGTTGAATCAGCATGGTACCCACCGATTAAATTCTTTATCCACCTTTACAATATCTTAGTGGAACTTGACCCTGAGGTCTTCATCGAGGTGATGTATGAAGATGAAGGTTACGACCCAATTGGTGCTGTGGTTATCAAAAAGGATAAAGACGGAACTCCGTGTATTTGGCAAGAGGAAGATGACGAAATGGAAGACCCAACGGTAGATATGGATTGGGATGATGAGGAGTATGAACAAACTCAGATGGATTTCATGGAATCACTATACGAACGTCAACGAGAAATGGTTCTCTATTGTCACGATTTAGTTGAAACTGACGGTGAACCTATTGAGGATTACGAAGATTAACAAAAATTAAGGGGGTATCACCCCCTTTTTTTATGTATTTTATGGGCAAGACCCATATAATTATAGGGTATAAAACAATATTTTATGAAAATTAAGTTAGAGTACATTTGGTTAGACGGTTACTACCCCGAGCCAAATCTACGTAGTAAGGTAAAGGTAGTGAATGCACCAGTACATGAAGTCAATGGAAAGAGAGTTCATGGTGTAGGATTGGAAGATTGTCCTGAGTGGGGATTTGACGGTTCATCAACGATGCAAGCTGAGGGTCATTTCTCGGATTGTATTTTGAAACCAGTAAGGTTGTATCCAAACCCAATGAATAAGGGTATGATGGATTCTTACTTGGTGATGTGTGAGGTGATGAATGCTGATGGTACACCTCATGAGACAAACACTCGTCACTTGATTGGTGAGGAGGAAGAAGGTTTGTGGTTCGGCTTCGAGCAGGAGTATACCATTATGAAGGAGGGTAAACCATTGGGTTTCCCTGTGAATGGATTCCCTGAACCACAAGGTAAGTATTATTGTGGTGTTGGTAATGGACAGGTTCACGGTCGTGAGTTTGTGGAACAACACATGGAAAACTGTATCATGGCGGGTATCGAGGTTACTGGTACCAATGCTGAGGTGATGTTGGGTCAATGGGAATACCAGGTATTTGGTAAAGGTAAGTTGAAATCGGCGGATGATTTGTGGATTTCTCGTTACATGTTATTACAGATGTCTGAGGACTATGGATTCAAGATTGAGTTCCACCCTAAACCTGTGACTGGTGATTGGAACGGTTCGGGTCTACACTGTAACTTCTCCAACGATAGAATGAGAAGTGAAGGTGGTAAGAAGTATTTCGATGCAATCTTCAAGACATTTGAATCACGTCATTTGGACCACATCAAATGTTATGGTTCATCTAATGAGATGAGGTTGACCGGTTTACATGAGACACAGAGTATTGATAAGTTCAGTTGGGGTGTTTCTGACAGAGGAGCGTCTATTCGTGTACCGTTGTCTACATCAAAGGATTGGGTTGGATATGTTGAAGACAGAAGACCAGCATCTAACGCTGACCCTTATCGTATTACCTTCATCATTGCGGAATCTATTTCACATGCTGAGGAGTTGGAAAAAACTTTACACAATATGTATAGTGAGGTAGAGGTTAGTGATGAGGTCAAAGATATGATTAAGACCGAACCTATCGAAAGAGAAGTTGAATAATGGAAACAAAGTTATCAGATAAGATTATAGAATTGGTTGAGAAGAGAGTGGGTGAATACCCCTCTCTTATTCAATCTGGTTGGTATCCACCTGATGTTGTGATGTCTTTATTGAATAAGGGTAACAAAGAAGTTTGGGGAAATAGTTTTATCGATGAGAAGATAGAAAGATACGAAGGACTTATTGAGTTTAGCCCAGGTTCTTCATATATTTACTATAAGAGAAATAGTGAAGATACCACCTATTGGTTGGTCTGTTTGACAGACGAGAAAGGAAGGGATGGTATCTTATTCTTTATTAACGGTATTAAAAAGCAAAAAATTAGATTACCATGGAATTAACATCAACACAGTTGAGAGAAAAAATGGAAAGCGGTGAGAAGTTCATCGTTGATATGTATGCTGAGTGGTGTGGACCGTGTAGAGTTATGGGTCCAATCATTGAGAGGTATGCTGAGAAACTAAAATCAGAAGGTTCTGAAGTAGGAGTATATAAATTTGACATTGAGAGTGATAAGGAATTGGCTGTTGAGATGGGTGTACGTTCTATCCCAACGGTTAAGGTTGTATCTGATGGTGAGATATTGATGACGAAAACTGGTATCTTGCAAGAGGCTCAATTGGAAGAATTAAAAGGAATGTTGTTGTAATGAAGCAGGTTGTATTATATTCTATGAAGGGATGTCCTTTCTGTGACCAGATGAAGGACTTATTAAAAGAATCCAATGTGGATTACATTGAAAGAGATATTGACGAGTACGAGAGAGAGTATGATACATTTGTTGAGGCAACAGGTAACGAATATATTCCTGCGTTCATGTTGATTGAACATGAGGGTGAGCAGGTTAACGATGTGAAGTTGATGGCGCCCGACAGGGATTTTGATGACATCCACGAAGCGTTGGAAAAAGTAAAACAATTCTTATAAAAAAAGGGGACTTCGGTCCCCTTTCTTTTTATATCATCATAAAGTCTTTCATGTGGTCTTTCACTTGCCATGGGTAAGATTCTGCTCTATAACCCAATACCTTTTGAAAGTCAAAGTTTAATAAATCCATCTTTTGGATTTCTTCATCAATCTTTCCACCGAAACAAGCGTCCACAACATTGTTGATAAACTCTTCGCTGACGGTACTATTATTTGTCCGTACAAAAACGGTATCATCACGGAAAAGTATAAATCTTATGTTGTCGGTATAATTTGCTGAGAAGATATGGTTGGCAATTTTCATTGCGAGAAATTTATATTTTCTTAATTCAAATGATTGACCGTAATGGTCTTCAGATATCCAAGGTTTTTGAAATGGTATTGATTCTTTTGTTCTTACAGGTGCGTCCATGTCATTAAAGAAATAATGGTGTTTTGATATATTATTGATGTGTTTAATGTTATACGGTAATAGTTCTTCATCAAACTCACCATATCTAATTAAATCCACAAAGTTTAGTGGTGTCCAATTCTCGTCTGATTTACTCATCTTATCATTAATTAACAATGATATGTCAAATACATTTGTTAATGTGGTAAATCCGTTGAGTACAAAAAATCTATCCACCCAAGTAACCCAAATGGATGTTTTTACTTTCGGGTCTAATCTTTGGTGTTCGTTTATAATAATGTTGGCGATTTGATTACAAATGTCATAATCAAATCTTAATTTATTTTCTTTCATATGTTCTTAAACTTATTTGATGAAATTATATGAAATTCTAACTACACCTTAAAGAGTTCTGTAGTATTTATTAATAAGAATTGGATTAGGTAATATTTATTACTATAAACCTTGAGACCTTTATAATTGGATGGCTAAAAATTTAAGAATTGTTCCGAACCCAACAGGTTCGACACCTTATATACTTTTTGAGAATGAATCTGGCGATAAGATTCAAATGAACGTCAATGATGATGGTTCTTTATCCTTTTCAGGCGCTACCAATGGTAATGACCTATTCAAAATGGATGCCAACGCTCAAAACATCAGAGTTGGTAAGGACGTAGATTTCACAAACGATATATATTTCGACAACACTTTAACTATGTCTGACGATGGTCAGTGGGTAGGTAAAGATTTGGGTGTTAAGGGTAACCTTGGTGATGTAGGTCCACAAGGTGAGCAAGGTGAGAAAGGTTTGAAAGGTTATCGTGGTGGTCAGGGACCGTTGGGTCCACAAGGACCACAGGGTGACGACTTCCAAGGTTCAACAGGTCCTCAGGGTATTCAAGGACCAGCAGGTGAAGACAATACCAAAGGACCGAAGGGTCTTAAAGGTAGAAAGGGTTCTCAAACAAAGGGACAGAAAGGACCACAGGGTAGTTCTCCACGTGGTGGTCAAGGTGGTCAAGGTTCTTCACCAAAAGGTATTAAAGGTGGTCAGGGTTCACAAGGTAATATTGGTGCTCAAGGTACTCAGGGTACGTCAGTTATCGGGCCGCAAGGTGGTTTAGGTGATTCTTTCCAAGGGTCGACAGGTATTGTTGGTGATTCATCACCAGGTGATGTTGGTCAGGGAGGTTCTCAAGGTGCTACAGGTGCTGGTGGTGATAAGGGTACTAAGGGACCTGGTGGAGCTAAAGGTGATAAAGGACCTACTGCACCAAAAGGACCAAAAGGTCTTAAAGGTCCGACGGCACCTAAAGGACCGAAAGGATATAAAGGTCTGAAAGGTTTGAAGGGAACCAAAGGTTCTCAAGGGGCATCACCAAGAGGTGGTATTGGTCCACAAGGTGTTTCACCGATTGGACCACAAGGTCTTATAGGTACGTCTCCAAGGGGTGTATTCGGACCAATAGGAAATCAGCCAGGACGTGGTGCACAAGGTGATGCTAATCCAGGTCCAACAGGTCCTACGGGTTCAGCTAACCCAGGTGCTCAAGGTCCTACAGGTCCGACATTCCAAGGTTCTGCGGGACCAGGTGGAGACAAAGGTCCAACAGGTAATGACGGAGCGAAAGGTTACAAAGGTCTTAAGGGTATTAAAGGTGGTAAAGGTCACAAAGGTTATAAAGGTAATATTGGTAACTCACCACAAGGACCAAGAGGTAACCAAGGTGCTTCACCACAAGGTAATAGAGGTGCTGGTGGTGCTCAAGGAGCCGCTAATCCAGGTCCACAAGGACCGACAGGTTCTTCTTTCCAAGGTATTGGTGGTGACCAAGGACCAACAGGTCCACAGGGTAATGACGGACCAAAGGGTCCTAAGGGTTACAAAGGAGTTTTAGGTGGTAAGGGTCTAAAAGGTCAAAAAGGTAATGTAGGTAATTCACCGAGAGGTGCACAAGGACCTCAAGGTTCTTCACCACGTGGTAATACGGGTGGTAGAGGTGCAACAGGAGCCAACAATCCAGGTCCAACAGGACCGACGGGTTCAGCATTCCAAGGTTCGACAGGTGATGGAGGTTCAACTGGTCCACAGGGTAATGACGGACCGAAAGGGCCAAAAGGTTATAAAGGTATTACAGGTGCCAAAGGTTATAAGGGTGTAAAAGGATATATTGGTACATCACCACAAGGACCAAGAGGTAATCAGGGTCCTTCACCAATTGGTGATACGGGTTCTCGTGGCGGTCAAGGTGCTGCGAATCCTGGACCTACAGGACCTGGAGGTTCTGCACATCAAGGACCTACGGGTGATGGTGGTGATAAAGGACCTACTGGTAATCTTGGTGCTAAAGGTTATAAGGGTACTAAAGGTACTAAGGGTCTTAAAGGACACAAAGGATACAAAGGTAATATTGGTAATTCACCATTAGGACCAAGAGGTGCTGGAGGTGCTTCACCGCAGGGTCCACAGGGTAACCGAGGAGCCACAAGTGCTAACAATCCAGGTCCAACAGGGCCAACAGGTTCTTCTTTCCAAGGAGATTTAGGTCCTCAGGGTAATACAGGTCCAACAGGTTATGATGGGCCAAAGGGTCCTAAGGGATACAAAGGTATTTTAGGTGGCAAAGGTTACAAAGGTAATAAAGGTAATAGAGGTGGTTCACCACGTGGTCCACAAGGGCCGCAAGGGGCTTCACCAAGAGGACCTCAGGGTAATAGAGGTGGTACTGGTGCTGCTAATCCAGGACCTAAAGGACCTGTTGGTCCATCATTCCAAGGTTCGACAGGTGATGGTGGTGATAAGGGACCAACAGGAAATGACGGTGCTAAAGGTTATAAAGGTATTAAAGGTTTCACAGGAGCCAAAGGATTTAAGGGACACAAAGGATATAGAGGTCCGTCACCACAGGGTCCTAGAGGTGCTCAAGGTGCATCTCCGAGAGGTGATTCAGGTCCTAGAGGTAATACAGGTGCTAATAACCCAGGTCCAAAAGGACCTATAGGTTCTACTTTCACAGGTGACAAAGGACCAACAGGTAATGATGGTGCTAAAGGTTATAAAGGTCTTAAGGGTCGTAAAGGACACAAAGGATATGTTGGTAATTCACCATTAGGTCCGAGAGGTGCTCAAGGTGCGTCACCAAGAGGTGGTCAAGGTGCTGCTAATCCAGGGCCAGGAGGTCCAACAGGTTCATCATTCCAAGGTTCGACGGGACCAACAGGTAATGATGGTGCTAAAGGTTATAAAGGTCTTAAGGGTCGTAAAGGACATAAAGGATATATTGGAACATCACCGAGAGGACCACAAGGTGCTCAGGGTACATCAATTATGGGACCTACTGGTGCTGCTAATCCAGGGCCAGGAGGTCCAACAGGTTCATCATTCCAAGGGGATAAAGGACCAACAGGTAATGGTGGTGCTAAGGGACATAAGGGATATAAAGGAGCCAAAGGGCATAAAGGGTATGTTGGTGCTTCACCAGCAGGTCCGAGAGGTGATGGTGGTGATTCTATACGTGGTAATCAAGGTGACAATGGTGGTACAGGTGCTAATAATCCTGGTCCTAAAGGACCTGCTGGTGCAAGAGGTAACGCCCCATCAGGACCGATTGGTAACCAAGGTTCTACGGGTGAACCAGGAATTAATGCTGAATTTCCAGGTGATGATGGTGCTCAAGGTCCAAAAGGGTATAGAGGTGATGATAGTGCTGTTAAGGGACCTAAAGGTGCTAAAGGGCCTAAAGGATATATAGGTAATAATCCTAAGGGACCTAAAGGTTCTACGGGTTCAGGAGGGTCATCTGCCGTTGGTGCACAAGGACCACAGGGTTCAACAGGTGCTAGAGGTCCACAAGGAGGACAAGGAGCCAAAGGTTATAAGGGATATAGAGGTACTCAAGGACCATCATCGGATATTAGATTTAAGGATAACGTCAAAGGACTAAAGGGTAATTTATCAAAACTGCTTTTATTGAAGGGTCTTTACTTTGAGTGGAATGATGATGAATTTTCTACTAATTATTTCAATGGTAGTATCAAAGGAACATCAATCGGTTTCGTGGCTCAGGAAGTTGAAGAAGTATTACCTGATGTTGTTGAAAGAGACGCTCAAGGTGTAATGGGTGTTGAGTATGATATTATGTCAGTTATTGCCTTAGGTGCGTTACAAGAACAACACACAAGAATACTTATGTTAAAGGATAGAATAAACAACCTCAAAGAGTTAGTTGACTAATGGGTAAGAATATTAAAATAACACCAAAAGACGGTATCATTGAATTTTCAGGTGCTACTTCATCGTCTATTGACTTAGGACATAATGAAAGTTCTGATGAATTGAAATTCTCAGGTGCAACTCTTAATCCTGTCAGATTGGCAGTTAAGGGTGGTTATACTTTTAATTCTGATTCTAAGGTATTGATTGAGGGTTCAGGTGAAGTTTTATCTAAAGGTCAAAAGAGAATTGATAAGGGTGGTGTTTGGCAAGGTCCGAGAGCTCAAGACAAGGGAACCAAAGGTGTAAAGGGTATTAAAGGTCCTAATGCGGTTACTGCTGAACAGGGTGACAAAGGATATAGAGGTAATCAAGGTAACATAGGTGCGAATCAAGCCGTTGGTACAAGAGGTAATCAGGGTCCTATAGGTAATATAGGTGGTCAGGGTTCTAAAGGTATCAAAGGTCCACAAGGACCAGGTGGTTCAACAGCCGACCCGTCACCAACGGGTGATAAGGGACCAACAGCACCAAAAGGACCAAAAGGATATAAAGGTCTTAAGGGTGTCAAAGGTGGTGCTGGTGATAAGGGTCAGAAAGGTAACATCGGTAATAAAGGTATTAAGGGTGTTATTGGTAGTTCACCTAAAGGTGTTAGAGGACCACAGGGTAATTCACCGACAGGTGCTAAAGGTCCACAGGGTAACTCACCAAAAGGTATTAAGGGTATCAAAGGTTTCAAAGGTGCTCGTGGTGGTTCAGGTGGTGCTGGTGATAATAATCCAGGTGCTCAAGGACCTGTAGGTGCATCAGTTCAAGGTTCTACGGGACCTGTAGGTATTTCAGTACAAGGACCAGGTGGTTCACAAGGTCCTACAGGACCAGGTGGTGATAAGGGACCACTAGCCCCTGATGGTGCAAAAGGTTTCAAAGGTATTAAGGGTTCACAAGGACCTAAGGGTATCAAAGGTATTAAAGGTCTTAAAGGTCCTAAGGGATATAAAGGTAATAAAGGTATCAAAGGACATAAGGGTCTTATTGGAGTATCTCCACAAGGTCCACGTGGAGGTACAGGTCCATCACCAAGAGGTCCAATCGGACCACAGGGTGTTTCACCAATTGGTCCACAACCAGGTAGAGGTGGACAAGGTGCTGCTAATCCAGGACCAACAGGTCCGACAGGTAGTGGATTCCAAGGACCAGTAGGTCAAGGAGGTTCAACAGGTCCGACAGGATTTGATGGACCAAAAGGTCCTAAGGGTTACAAGGGTACTAAAGGTATCAAAGGACACAAAGGTTACAAAGGTAACATAGGTAATTCACCAGTGGGACCAAGAGGTCCACAAGGGTCATCACCTCAAGGGGTTCAAGGTAACAGAGGTAACCAAGGTGCAGCCAATCCAGGACCAACAGGACCTACAGGTTCAACTCACAAAGGTATTCAAGGACCTGGTGGTGATAAAGGACCACAAGGTGTTGATGGACCAAAAGGTTATAAAGGTACTAAGGGAGCCAAAGGTCACAAAGGTTACAAAGGTCAAAAAGGTTATATTGGTACATCGCCACAAGGACCAAGAGGTGCTCAAGGAGCGTCACCACAGGGTAACCAAGGTGGTAGAGGAGGACAGGGAGCGGCTAATCCGGGTCCAACAGGTCCAACAGGTTCAACTAATCAAGGTGCACAAGGTTCGGTAGGACCAACAGGGCCAACAGGGTTTGACGGACCTAAAGGACCTAAGGGTTACAAAGGCGGTTTAGGTGCTAAAGGTATAAAAGGTGTTAAAGGTTATATCGGTACATCGCCACAAGGTCCGAGAGGTGCTACAGGTGCATCCCCTCAAGGTAATAGAGGTGGTACTGGTGGTCAGGGTGATGCTAATCCTGGTGCAACAGGACCTACAGGGTCTTCATTCCAAGGTTCTGCAGGTGTTCAGGGTCCAACAGGACCACAAGGTAATGACGGTGTAAAAGGTCACAAAGGTTATAAGGGACCTAAAGGTCTTAAAGGACGTAAGGGTGTTAAAGGTTATGTTGGTTCATCACCGAGAGGTCCACAAGGTGCGCAAGGAGCGTCACCAAGAGGTGTTACGGGTAATAGGGGAGCTACAGGTGCAGCCAATCCAGGGCCAACAGGACCTACAGGTTCAACACATAAAGGTATCAAAGGACCAATCGGTCCAACGGGACCGTTAGGTTACGATGGTGCTAAGGGTTACAAAGGGATTAAAGGTGGTCTCGGAGCCAAAGGATATAAAGGACATAAAGGATATCGTGGTAATTCACCGACTGGTCCTATAGGTCCACAAGGTGCATCACCTCAAGGTAATAGAGGTGGTACTGGTGGACAAGGAGCCGCGAATCCTGGACCAAAAGGACCTGTGGGTCCAACTAATACAGGTGCACAAGGACCTGGTGGTTCAACAGGGCCAACAGGGTTTGACGGACCTAAAGGACCTAAGGGTTACAAAGGCGGTTTAGGTGCTAAAGGTTACAAAGGTGTTAAAGGTTATATCGGGGCATCACCGAGAGGTCCGGTAGGACCACAAGGAAATGGACCTAGAGGTGGTCAAGGAGCGGCTAATCCTGGGCCAACAGGACCAGGAGGTTCTTCATTCCAAGGAAGTACAGGGCCTACGGCTAACGATGGACCAAAAGGACATAAGGGTTATAAAGGAGCCAAAGGTCATAAAGGTTATATCGGTAATTCACCACGTGGACCACAAGGGTCACAAGGTAACTCACCTAGAGGTGGTCAAGGAGCGGCTAATCCTGGACCAACAGGACCTACAGGGTCTTCATTCCAAGGTTCTGCGGGACCTACAACACCTGATGGTGAAAAAGGTTACAAAGGACTTAAAGGACGTAAAGGTCACAAAGGTGTTAGAGGTAATTCACCAAGAGGTCCGCAAGGTTCTCAAGGTAATTCACCAAGAGGTGGTCAAGGAGCGGCTAATCCAGGACCTCAGGGTTCGGCAGGTGATTCATTCCAAGGTGATAAGGGGCCAACTGCAGGTGACGGAACAAAAGGTCATAAGGGTTATAAAGGAGCTAAAGGTCACAAAGGTTATATCGGTAATAAAGGACCTCAAGGAGCCTCACCAACAGGACCAAAAGGACCGAAAGGTAGTATAGGTGTTGGGCAACCAGGACCAAAAGGTGTAAAAGGACCACAAGGTGCCGCTGGTACAAATGCTAAAGGTAGAAAGGGTCCTGCGGGTAACAAAGGACCTAAAGGTATAAAAGGTCAAAAAGGTTCAGTTAACTCTCAAGGGGGTTCTACAGGTTCTGCAGGTTTATATCCAGGACCTGGTGGTTCAACAGGTTCACAAGGTAAGAGAGGTTCTTCGGGTGTAGGTGCTAAAGGTCCAAGAGGAAATACAGGAGCTAAAGGTTACATTGGACCAACGGGTAATAAAGGACCAAAAGGGCCAAAAGGTTATAAAGGACCTGCCGCAGCATGTTACTCAGTAACAATACAAGGTCAATTCCCTGAACCACCAACAGACCTTGGTTGTCCGGCGCAATCTCTAAGTGTGTATTCTAACTGTACGAGTATTAACGGAGGTTGTTTGATTTATGATGTTTCGACTTGTACTTCGTGTACTTCTCTATCAGGGTGGTTCTACCATAACTTTGTTGATGGGTTTGATACTATGGGTGGTAACCCGTGTCTGTTAAACAATATAGGTGGTTGTGGTCGTTCAGATATTAGTTTGAAACAAGATATTAAAACACTTACAGGTGTTACTGAACAGATACTTAAGATGGAAGTTAAGGAGTACGATTGGAATGAAACGTTACCTAACTATGAACAATTAAAAGAAAAAGATAAGTTACACTCTATTGGTTTAATTGCTCAGGAGTTACAAGATATATACCCTGAGTTAGTATATGAACGTGAAGATGGTTATTACAGTATTTACTACTATAAGTTGAATGCAGTTTTAATTGAGGCGGTAAAAGAACAACAATTGGAGATTGAATCTATTGACCAAGATATAAAAATGTTATCACAAAAACTTAACTAATGGCACAAAATGTAGTTATATATCCGTCAGGGAGTACTAAAAATCCATACCCACACATTGAATTCTCAGGTGCTAATGGGTACTACTATTGGGAAATCAATGAGGATGGTTTGTTGTATTCTTACCAACCTAATATTCCAACGAGTGGTTTAACTTTCTATTTGGATGCTGCTGCGTATGACTCTTATTCAGGTGGTACATTATGGTGGGATTTAACTGAGGGTCGTTACTTAATTGGTGAGGGTGATGGTGTTCAGTACGATGGTATTATGACGGGAGCTACTAAGTACAGAGATGTTAACCAATTGATACATACAGAAGCCTCAGCTATTAATGTAAGTGGTACATATGAATGGTGGTTCTCAGATATAGCCAATGGGTTGGTGGATATCAACAATAATAATGATTACTATGATGAGTTAATTGCTCAAAATTACAGTACGATTTTCGTTAAAATATATAAGTCTACAGACCCTGATAACTATTATCAGATTTATAGTGGTACAAGTGCTTCTTTGGTTGCGGGTAATGACCTTAAATTAAGTATGACACGTATTGGTGGTGTATCTTCATGGGACGGTTCTGATGTGTATAACACTCAAAGAGCGGGTTACCCAGGTTTGAATAACCAAAACTTAAATGGTGTCGTTACTGTTGAGTTCATTCCATCGAGAAATGGTGGTGGTCTTACTGATACTAAAGTATCGTCTGATTTGGTAAATACTCCATATCACAATCCTGTAAATGGTGGTGTGTTTAGATTTGATGGTACCAATGAATACGCAAGAGCCTTAGACCCTAATGTTAGGGGTGGTACTATTTCGAGAACGATGATTGGTTTCTTCAGTGCTGCGACATCTAATAACGGTTGTATGTTTGGTATGGGTGATGAACCAACAGGTGGTGGTCCCAATAATAGTTCATGGGAGTTATGGAACTATAATGATACCAATGGTTTAAGAATACACTGGACGGGAGGAAACTTAGGTGTGTCGGGTAATTACTTATTACAGAATAACTTAAATAAGTGGTTGATGGCGGCACTTTCCTATAATACTGATACGAATGTTGCAACATTAAAAATATATGATGATGGTGTTGTTTATAGTGGTACACAAACAAATAGTGCTATTGACACTCGAACAGATAATATCTCAATCAATAAATCTGCTTATGGAACTGAGGGTGGAGGTATGACTGGTAACTTCGCAATTATGTTGTATTATGAGAGAGAGCTTAGTTTAACTGAGTTAGATAAAATATATAGAGTATTTGCACCAAGATTTGGTGTAACACCGGCTATTGTGCAGCCAGGACTTGAAATGTGGTTAGATGCCAAAAATACTAACAGTTATACCGGTGGTACGATATGGCATGATTTAACTGAAAATGGTAATGATGGTACTATAACAGGTCCGACACATAGTGATTATTACTTAGACTTTGACGGTACTGACGATTATGTTTCTTTACCTACTCAGACTATGTATCGTTCAGGTGGTACGATATGTATGTTGTTTAATAAAGATGCTGATAATGGAGGATTATTATGGGGTGCGAATTATGACAGACATTTATCCACAACCACTAATAATTTTTATGGTGAAACTGCTTCAAACTGTAATAGTTTTACCTCTCCTGACTACAGTGCAGGAATAGGTAATTGGGTTCAATATACGTTAGTTTTCACAGGGAATAGTGCTTACCATTATGTTGATGGGGTTTCTATTGGTGAAACACCAAATTATGGTTCAATTAACTGTGCTACGGCTACTTCTGAATTAGCTGCAGATTTCCCATTTAGTAGAATCGGTAATTCAACACAATATGTTGGTTTCTTTGATGGTAAGATTTCTGCGGTATTAAAATACGATAGGGCATTAACTCAAGCGGAAATAACTGAAAATTACGAAGCTTTAAGGCAAAGATACAGTGATTAAACTATTTATAAAAGAGTTGAATTATGAACTATTGTGATTACTTAATTATTAAATCAAATGAGGTTGACAAGATTGATTTCAGTCAGGTCAAAGAAGACTCAGTAAATAGTCTAAGATATAGTTTAGACGGTAGTAAAACTTTCTTTAAGTGGTACTACGAAGAGCCAACATTTCTTCAATCTTTTGATTGGAGTGATGGACCTCACTCACACAGTGAGATGATAAACATATTGTCAACAAATGAATGGACAGACCCTAATGGACCAATTTAATGAGAGCTAGAATATTTCAAATATCTGATTCAACAAATCCACTAAAGATTTATGTAATCTCTAAATTCAATGAAGGATTGGATGTAAACTCCAATGCGGTGATTGATGCTAAAGGTGAGTGGGTTGGACCTATTACCAACCTTAAAGGTCTTAAAGGTGAGAAGGGTGACTTGGGTATTAAGGGTATTAAAGGTACTCAAGGTGGTCAAGGTCCAGGTGGTGACAAAGGTTTGAAGGGTCTTAAAGGTCTTAAGTTCGGTAAAGGTCATAAGGGTCTTATCGGACCTAAAGGTATTAAGGGACGTAAAGGTTTAGTTGCTGACACAGGTGCTCAAGGTAATGTAGGTGCAGGAACAAAAGGTCCACAAGGTGGAGTTGGTGATTCAGTTCAAGGTTCCACAGGTCCTACAGGTAGTTCTTTCATCGGTTCAACAGGTGGAGGTGGTGACTTAGGTCCACAAGGTATTCAAGGTCCAACAGGGCCAACAGCCCCTAAGGGTCCTATTGGTGACAAAGGTTACAAAGGACCTAAAGGTATTAAAGGTCTGAAAGGACCAACGGCAGGTAAAGGTCTTAAAGGTGATACTGGTTCTACTGGTGTTGGTGGTGATAAAGGTTACAAAGGTGCGTTAGGTACAGGACCTAAAGGACAAAAAGGTCCTCAAGGTAATTCACCTATTGGTGTTAAGGGTACTCAAGGTTCTTCACCACGTGGTAACTTCGGTCCACAAGGTGGTATAGGTGCTACAGGTGGTGTTGGTGACAACAATCCTGGACCAAAAGGACCTATCGGTCCAACACATCAAGGTCCTATTGGTGACCAAGGTCCTGCATTCCAAGGTTCTACAGGTCCTCAGGGGCCAGGTGGTCCTGGTGGAGATAAAGGTCCAATCGGTAATGATGGTCCAAAAGGACCTAAAGGTTATAAGGGTGCTACAGGAGCCAAAGGTTATAAAGGGATTAAAGGGATTAAAGGTCCAAAAGGTATCAAAGGACATAAAGGTCTAATTGGTAATTCACCACGTGGTCCTCAGGGTTCACAAGGGTCATCTCCATTGGGGCCGAGAGGTAACTTTGGTGGTCAAGGAGCTGCTAATCCAGGTCCACAAGGACCAGTAGGTTCTGCATTTATAGGGTCTACAGGTGTTCAGGGTCCAACAGGGCCAACAGGTAATGACGGTCCAAAGGGACCTAAAGGTTATAAGGGTGCTGAGGGTCTTAAAGGTCGTAAAGGTGTTAAAGGTTACATCGGAGTATCACCGCAAGGACCAAGAGGTGCAACAGGTGCTTCACCTGTAGGTGCTCAGGGTGGACAAGGTGGTCAGGGTGATGCTAATCCTGGTCCAACAGGTCCGACAGGTAGTTCATTCCAAGGTGACGGTGGTGACCAAGGTCCTACAGGTCCAGGTGCTGGTGATGGTCCAAAAGGACCAAAAGGATATAAAGGAACTAAAGGTCTAAAAGGACGTAAAGGTTTCAAGGGATATATTGGAACTTCACCGCAAGGTCCAAGAGGTGCCACAGGTGCATCACCAAGAGGTGCACAAGGTAATAGAGGTGGTCAGGGTGCTAACAATCCAGGTCCTCAAGGTCCTGTCGGTTCAACCCACAAAGGTATCAAAGGACCTATTGGTCCAACTGGTCCACAGGGTAATGACGGACCGAAAGGGCCAAAAGGTTATAAAGGAACCAAAGGAGCCAAAGGACATAAGGGTTATAAAGGTAATATTGGTAATTCTCCAAGAGGACCACAAGGTGCTACAGGTGCTTCGCCTCAAGGTAATAGAGGTGGTCAAGGTGGTCAAGGAGCCGCTAATCCAGGACCTAAAGGTCCAACAGGTCCAGCATTCCAAGGTGATGGTGGTGATACAGGTTCAACTGGACCTACAACACCAGACGGTGCAAAAGGTTACAAAGGACTTAAAGGACGTAAAGGTCACAAAGGTTATATCGGTGACAAGGGTTACAGAGGTGCATCGCCACAAGGACCAAGAGGTGCGACAGGTGCATCACCAGGAGGGGATTTGGGTCCTCAGGGTAATACAGGTCCTGCAAATCCAGGTCCTAAAGGTCCTGTAGGTCCAGCATATCAAGGACCAATAGGTCCTCAGGGTTCAACAGGGCCGACAGGTAACAACGGTCCACAAGGTCCTAAAGGAATTAAGGGACCTAAAGGGGCTAAAGGACATAAGGGTTATAAAGGTAATATTGGTAACTCACCACGTGGTCCACAAGGTGACCAAGGTGCATCACCAAGAGGTGCATTAGGTAATAGAGGTGGTCAAGGAGCCAACAACCCAGGTCCTACGGGACCTACGGGTTCAACACATAAAGGTATCAAAGGACCAATCGGTCCGACAGGGCCAGGTGCTGGTGACGGTGCTAAAGGTTACAAAGGTCTTAAAGGTAGAAAAGGACACAAAGGATATATTGGAACGTCACCGAGAGGACCACAAGGTGCTCAAGGCGCATCACCAAGAGGTAATACAGGTGCCAACAATCCAGGTCCAGGTGGTTCAACAGGTTCAGCATTCCAAGGTTCAACAGGACCAACAGGTAATGATGGTGCTAAAGGTTACAAAGGTCTTAAAGGTAGAAAAGGACACAAAGGATATATTGGAACATCACCGAGAGGACCACAAGGTGCTCAAGGTCCATCACCAAGAGGTAATACAAGTGCTAACAATCCAGGTCCAACAGGACCAACAGGTTCATCATTCCAAGGGGATAAAGGACCTCAGGGTAATATTGGAGATAAAGGTTATAAAGGTCTTAAAGGTCGTAAAGGACACAAAGGATATATTGGAACATCACCACAAGGACCAAGAGGTGCTCAAGGTGCGTCACCAAGAGGTAACACAGGTAGTAACAATCCAGGTCCAAAAGGTCCAAAAGGACCAGCATTCCAAGGGGATAAAGGACCTCAGGGTAATAAAGGTCCAACTGCTCCAAATGGTCCACAGGGTCCAGGTGGCTCAACAGGTCCGGCCGGACCAGAAGGCCCACTCGGTCCAAAAGGTCCTAAAGGTAATCAGGGTCCTCCAGGGATTGATGGTGTTAAAGGTTCAACAGGCCCAAGAGGTGCTGATGGTTCTGCAGGTACTGGTGGTTCACAAGGAGCCAAAGGACCAAGAGGTCCACAAGGAGCTGCTAATCCTGGTTCTGCAGGTCCAAAAGGTACTAAGGGTCCTAAAGGATATACTGCTACTGCGGCACCAGGTCCAAAAGGTCCTAAAGGTTATACGGGTAATAAAGGTCCACAGGGTAACAGAGGTGGTCGTGGTCCAACGGGTTCTACAGGTTCTGCGGGTTCTTCAGATAGAAGATTGAAAAAGAACTTTAGGGAGATTCAAAATGCTTTAGATAAGATATTAAGACTTAGAGGTGTTAGCTTTGAATGGATTAAAGAAGACCTATCTATCAATTCATCTGAAAAATTAGATGTTAGGGATATTGGTGTAATTGCACAGGAAATCCAAGAAGAGTTCCCTGAGTTAATTATAGAAGATGACAACGGTATATTAACTGTTAGATATGCGTTACTTGTATCCATCTTAACTGAAGCAATCCAACAACAAAATTCTATATTAGATAAGAAAGAAATAGAATTAGAAAGACTTGAAACTTTAGCGAGAGAAAAAGGATTAATGTAATATTCTATTTTGTTTTATCGTATTATTACTAAATTTCTATAAAAAATAGAAGTTATGTTTTACGATTACAAACCTTCCAAGGAAAGATATGTTGTTTACAAAACCAATCATGGTGGTGTTGGTGATAAGTTGATAGGTGCAATGAATGCATTCTTATTGGCTTATGTTAATGATTATTCATTTAGAATTGAAGATAAAACAAATACGCCATTAGTTGAAATATTTACCAGTGACCATGAGTGGTGGTCGAGAGATTGGTATGAACAACCATTAAAAAGAGGTAGACTTAACTTACTCTCATCATATGATGAAATGGTTAACTATATAACCGAAGGTGTTATTGAGGATTATTATCCAAACGCTGAGTGTTTATATTTTTATTCAAATCAAACACTGATTCCATTCTTTTTTCAAAATCCAATTTATAGAGAAAAATTAGAAAGAATCGGAGTGGATGAAAAAACTATTTACCCTGAAATATTTCATTACCTATTCAACTTAGAAGACGAGTATAAAAAGAATTTTAACTATTTGAAAAGTAAGTTATTTTCAGATGTTAAGTATGTTATTGGTGTACACGTTAGAACCAATTGGAATTGGGGTGATATACCTCAGGTGAGTCAAAACACAATACAAAATTACATTAGAGCAATCAATCAAAATTTCTTACCAAATGCAAGGGTACTAATATCTTCAGACTCTCAAGAGGCATATGAGATGGTAAAAGAGGGTGTCTTTGATATGGATGTTGTTAGAATTTCTGGCGACGCTGTTCATGTTTCTAAGGTGGAGAATCCTAAACTTAATGACATGTTGAAAGCGATATATGAAATATATCTATTGTCTGAATGTGACTTATTGATTGGAAGTTACTGGTCTAATTTTACTCGATTGTCGGTTATGAGAAATCCAAGAAAAACTATCTTAGTCGAATTAGATGTAGAACCTTATGATAGTGCTGTGGATACAACAAAATATTGGATTGAACAATTAAGTAAGAGTGTTGATGATATTCAAAACAATGTAAGGAAAGCATTTCGTTTTCCAATAGAAATAAAGGGTCACACAAAGTGCGACCCCGAAGTTATGTTTACTATTAAGTAATTATATCAAATAAGTAATTAGAATTATGTTGGGGGTTAATCTTTTCCTCCAGCATAATTTTATTCATTGGGAAATAATACCAATCATAAGTGGCGTGTAATTCATTACTCCACATATTGGTTTTATTGTCTAAGAATGATTGAACGTAAGATACGTCTTCATTTAAGTAATCCGCATCCATTCTTTGCATTAATTCTAATGACCTTTCAGGTGTCCCAAAGTATTCTAATTTCCATCCTCTAAATGTTTTTAGGTGGTGGTCTGTCCAATGACTTCTATCTCTGAAATATTGTGCACTATATAATTTAAGGTTTTTGAAGTTACATAACTGAGTTCCTGATACTTCATACGGTTGATTTTCAAAATCAAAATTCCATACAAAGTGTCTCATTCTAAGAGTTAAGAATTCATATTCAATATAATCATAATTAAATAAGTTGGATTCAATTACTTTAGAGTCTGGTATCTCATCTGTATTGGATATGAAAACGTAGTCATGGTCTTTAGCACCAATATGTTCTAAAACCTGAGTCACAGAGTTTCTGTGATGTGCTTGACGATGGTAGTAAGGGTCATCATCTAAAATGTCTTCAGCCTCCTCTACGACCGTGTAAATGATTTTATCGTCATATTCTTTGAGTCTCCATAATTCGTTTTTAAGTGTTAGTTCCTGAGGTCTACCATCATAAGTGAAAGTCGCTTCAATTATGATGAAGAAATCCATTTCATTATAGAGTTCTTTTAATCTCATTTCTAATACTTCAAACTCACCATTGTATATAATACAATCGTATCTCTTAGGGAAGTTATCTACATCAAAGAATACTAAACTTTCAGGGTTGGGTGGTAAGTAATTGTCCGTTACTGGTGTTAGTTTCTCAGTGGTACCCTTAGGTGTTTCAGGTGGTAAACCTTCTTTGATTAATCTTGCAATATTCTTTTTGGTGGTAAAGTAATTTGTTGCGGTTTCACTATGTGCAAATGAGAACATCTTATCTTTAATGAATGTAGGGTCACCAAACCACGAAAGGTGCCAACCACAGTAGTAACGTTGAAACTCATCAGAATTATCATCCCAACGAATATTTCTTAGGTGTTGAATGATGTCATTGTTATCATCGTATTGTTGTTTTGTGATGATACTACTTCCACCCCAAATGTAATTCTTCTCCCACTTAGTATTCCATATAAACCATTTCTGTTCACAGATGATTGGTTTTCTTTCTAAAAGAGGGATGAAGTTATCCTTTTTAGACATATCAGGAATCTCATCAACATCAGATATCATAATGATGTCTTCTGGTTGTAAGTTTAATTTATCGATACCTCTACTGATAGCTCTTCTTTGGTGGTGTTCCCTTACCCAGTTCATGTTTCTAATTTCAGGTATTGCGACTAACTCATTGATTTCTTCTTGAGTTAAATTTTCAGGAAAGTCTGTAACGATAATATGAGTTATTTTATCCAAATACTTTTGATACCTTTTCTTATGAATGGTAAAGTATAATGGTTTTTCATCACCTGTGTGTGTTTGATTAGACTCCACCAATATAAAGTGGTCCACTTCGTCATAGAGTGTTTCTAAACGATATTCTAAAACATCGAATTCATTATAGAAGATAAATGCATCTACTACTTTCATACTTATTTAATTAACATTTTATTATTTATTACTATTGCGTCTATGTCTGAATTATTATATAGTTCGATAGCTTCCTCAGGGGTTTCTACTATTGGTTGACCATTAACGTTTAATGATGTGTTCAATACGATTGGAACTCCTGTATGTTGACCTAACTTTTCAATCAGACTATAAAGTTTTTCGTTGGTTTCTTTGGTTAATGTTTGAACTCTTGCGGTTCCGTCCACGTGAGTGACTGAAGGTATTTCCCAAGGTTTCTTCACAGGACAGGTATATAACATATAAGGTGAGTCGACATCGATGTCAAACCATTCTGTAACTCTTTCTTTTAATACTATTGGTGCAAATGGTCTAAACCATTCTCTATGTTTCACCCTTGAGTTCAAAATCTCTTTCATCTTTGGGTCTGTTGGGTTTGCTAAGAAAGACCTATTCCCTAAAGCTCGTGGTCCAAACTCACTACGACCTTGGAACCATGCAACTATCTTTGACTCTGATAACATCTTAGCAATAACATCTTCATCATAGTCAATACCTTCTTCAATATCTTCATATTCGTTTCCTGTATAACAAACGTCACTAATCTCAAACTTTTGACGAGGGATTTCTTCTAATTGATAAGAACAGAATAATGCTGCACCTACAGATAAACCATCATCACCAGTTGCTGGATACATATAAAGGTTATCAAAATCCATTTGTTTTAATAACTTATAGTTGGAGGTACAGTTTAACATTGTCCCACCAACGATACAAAGATTACCATCATTCAGACCTTCAGTCATCTCAAATAATTGTTTTGAATATTTCTGAATAGTTTTCTCTAAGGTGTATTGAATTGATGCTGCATGATTAAATCTTTCTTCCAAAGACATTTCTTCTCTACCTTTCAACACTCTTAAGGGGTAAAGGAAGTCTTTATTAATTCTACTAATACCGAGTTCTCTTTCTTCCTCAATCCAACCTCTAAGTTCTTGCCACGGTCTTTCTGTGATGTATGATGCTGCCCAACAGTTAAATGTCATATTATCAGTAACATTTGTCATCTGATGTTGTGGTTCAGATAATAATTCCCAATTATCTTTAATCTTTTGGGATGGTTCACCATAAGGAGCAGCACCCATTGTTGTTCCTGCTTTAACGACACCAGGTCCAAATTCTAACATCTCAGTCATTACAGTGTAAAGATTACCTATAGTTGTGTTAGGTGAACCCATATATGTGAGTTTGTTTCCATCACCTAAGAAGAAAGCGGAGGAACGTTCACCTGTGATACCTGATGCGTCTAATGAGAAAATAGCTGCACGTTCTAAGTTATTGGTGTAGTAAACAGAGGCGGCATGTGCGGTATGATGGTTAACAATAACACCACCTTTTAATACTTCATTACCGAGTAATACATTACAACTTATATGGTCACGTTGAAAGTAATCGACAGTTGGGACATAGAAATGGTTACCATCGAAGATTTCAAAACCGTACTCTTCATTATAGTTGTCATTATTTCTTGTTATTGAATTAAAGTTAGGGTGTAATTGTGAGAATGGATATTCGTATAATTCATCTTCACGATAGAAAACCCTAACAAAATCATCTCCCACATCTAAATTACCTATGGCAACCAAATCAATATCATCAATCGTAAGATTGTGAGGATTAAGGATGTAATCAATTACTTCCCAACATAAATACCTATCTTTTTTTTGTCGGCTAATTCTTTCAGTTGCTACTGAACCGAGTAGTTTACCGTCAACAACTAATGACACTGCAGAGTCGTGTCCATTTGTAATACCGAGTACTTTCATTATTTGCTTTATTTTCCAATAATGATAAGTTATATTTTCCTAAATTAAACAAGACAATTATGTATTATTCAGACCCTTTTATTGACGATTACAAAAGTGAAGAAGTTCACTATTACTCTTACTATTCATTTGAGAACATGTTCTCTGATGAAGAGATTGAATATATTAAACAGTGGGGAGAGCACTTCCCAGCAATGAGCGGTGAGGTTGGAGGAGACGAAGACCTTAGTGTTAACGAAGATATTCGTATTAGTAGAATCAGTTGGATAGCCTTAGAAGAGGGTACCAAATGGATTTTTGACCGTTTGGCTGAATGTGCAATTGTTGCCAATAAAGAAATGATGTGGAATTTTGACCTTTCAGGTTTTGGTGATGAGATTCAATATACTGAATACTTCGGTGAAAACAATGGACATTATTCATGGCACGGTGATATCGGTCCCAACGTACCACATAGAAAATTATCAATCGTTGTTCAATTATCCGACCCTGAAGATTATGAGGGTGGTGAGTTAGAATTAAGTGCTGGTAGTTATTTGGTTGATGGACCTAACACTAAAGGTACTGTAATTGTATTCCCTTCTTTTGTACTTCATAGAGTATTACCACTTACTTCAGGTGAGAGACGTTCATTGGTAAGTTGGGTATCAGGACCAAGACTTAAGTAATATGTTGTTAAGATTTGAGGGTGGAGATTTTAAGGATTTACTTAAAAATAATGAAAGGTTTATTCTTCACGTATTCTTTAAGGAACAAACAAAATTAAAAACAGAAGCGTACCTTAATATAACTCCATCATTTTCTAACGTGGCTGAAAGTGCTAATCAGCACGTTGAAGTTATGAAATCATTTCCTGATGCGTTATTCGTGGAAACGTTTCATCATGAGTCCTATGACTTAGTTAATAACTTTGGTTTTAATTATGGTGAGTTGTGGGATGACTTTAATAGTCATTACCGTCCATTAATAATTGGTGTAAAAAAAGGACGAATGGTATCGAACTCATTAGGTGAGTGTTATTGTATTGATACTTACATGTCTATCTTACACAGTGTTTACCCTGAATTATTTGAACCACCCAGTGTAAGTGAGTCTTAATTCTTCAACACCTGGATTAACGTGAGATACATAGTGCCACTTTCCAACACCTTTCGGTAGGTCAAATAGTGTTAATGTATTAAACGTAGGAGTCTCAACTCTTTCTACTTCCATTGTATCATGATTCATAAAGTGTAGATTACCACCGTATTGAGGTAGCCAATCTTTAGTCAACTGATATACAAATCCTGTAGTTCCATTTGGAGAATCTACGTGTGGGGATAGAAAGTCACCAGGTAGATATACTGCAGCGAATACTTCGTCGGTGGTTGTTACTTTAGAATCAATAACTGAATTAATAAAAGAAATTGCTTCATCACTATATAACCAACCTCTAAGTTCACATTCGAAACATGTACAAGTTTTTTCGTGGTCATCAACGGTACGGTGGAAACAGTATGAAAACTCACCATTACCAAATGCTTGAGTGGCTCTATTATAGTTGTTTTTTATTTCTTCTTCATAATCAGGTGAAAACATTACAGAATCAAAACCTTCTTCACCACTAACTTTTGGGTGGGTAGAAACTCTCCACCAATCTCTTGGCATTTCTTCAGTAAAGTAATGATGTATTCTATTGGCGGCATCTTCTTTTAGGAAGTTTTTGATAACGACAACACGTTTGTTGGTGTACTCATCTCTGATTGTCTCAACATCTAAATTTGGGTTAATTAAATCTATAAAGTCCATATTAATATTCTGTATTAAAGAAAAATACCTGAAACAATCTACCGTCGTATATATCTTTACCAAAGTAATCCATTGATATATGGAAATTGTCTGCTCTATACATTACTAGTCTATTGAATAAGTTACCAAATCTATCAACCTGTTCCCACTTTGTGATATCTTTAGCGGTTTCTATTGGTGATGTTGGGTCGTATTCGTCGTTCTTATGTTCTTCATAATCCCAAGTCAAAAGACCCGTTTTTTTATGTTTATAAATACCTGTCCCTGCAGTTACAGGTGCATCAGGTGTGAGATATAGGACACCGGCCCATTCAGTATAAGAGTCTGAGTGTATCCATGAACGGTCTTGTGCTGTGGTGTATTGAAATGAGCCGGTGTACTCACCACCCCACCATGTTATTTCACCCGCAAACGGTCTTAAGATGTTACCAATAGTTTCTTTTATGGAATCGTTCATGAATGTTTCAGTTCTGTAACCTGGAAAGCTTCCTGTAACATTGAACTCCTGTTGAAGTGCAAATTCTCTCACTTCATAAGGGTTATCATAAAAGTCGTCTATGATTAATGAATTGACTCTCATATATTAATTTTTATAGAAAGATAAAAAGGAATGTTATAAAGAAAATAAGATGTTATAGATAATCTTGGAAGTTGTCATTGATATATTCTCTGACTCTTTCATCATCAGCCCACTCAGGCCAAGAAACTCGGATTAGTTCACCTTCTTCATCTAAGTAATATTCTAAAAGTGATTCCAAACTACCGTAGTATTCAAAGTCGTTATCACTACTGTAACCTCCCCAACTTAATACTGTCTTAACAACTTGTGGTAAGAGTTTTGTTACGTCAACCTGATAGTGAAAATCTTGAACTTCAATAGGTTCATTGGTTCCGGCTTTGTAAGTCTTCCTTTTATATGGAATCTCACGTGAGAAGAAATGTTCGTCAAATAAGTATCTTAACCCATTCATTACATCATTGTATAACTCATCATAGATTGCTGATTCTTCAGCGTTTCTATGAATATTTTCTAATTCTGACAGTACATCAGGTGAGTTTTCTTTGATGAATTTTGATAAAGTATCGTCATCCATATTGTTGATGACATCTACAGTTACGATATCTTTTACACCATCAATTTCAACTTCTTGACTTTCAACTTCATTGTAAACTAAAGATTTTAGGTAACTTACATTCTCAGGTGTAAGGTCACCAATAAAATCAGTGAGGTCATAAATGTTAGAGTCTATATCTAAAAAAGGTGTATCTTCCTGTAAAATTAATTTGGCTAGTGCTTTGGAATCTTCTCTATCATTAGCGAAGAACTTAGACATATCTTCACGGTCAATGGTCATCCAATATTTACCACCTTCCATAGTGACATCATCAAGGTAACCCAATAAGAATTCAATAACGAATTTAGGATTCTCTTCGTAGTATATAGTCATAACATCAGTTAGGTAACCTTCTTCGATTAAGTGGTCCATCATTTCTTCAATAAGATTTTTGGATTGAAGGAATTTCATAAAAGATTGGGTATCACCATTGAAATATTTCTTGATGAAATCTCCGAGGTCGTTATCTTCTAAAAACTGAATTAAGTCCATTGTGATGTTATTTTACTATAAATACAAAAAAAGGGAGAATTAATCTCCCTTTTGTTTAATCTTTAAGTTTTAGTTGTTTTACTTCTTTTCGTAGTATTTCTCAACTGTTTTTTTGATGGCGTTTTGCACCTGAGTTTGAGTTGATTGAGCAGTAGTTGAACTTTGTTGTACTGTCTGTGCTTTTTGTTTACATCCGCATCCCATAGTCTTATTTTTTAGTAGTGAAAGTTTATTCTTTCTAATAAATATATTTTAATTTGATTATCTGTAAAGTTGAACGCAAGTAAAAATTGTAATTTAGTTTACTGGGGGACCGCAGGATGCGGGTCTAGAGGTATTTCTTCTTTTATTTATTTCATTGGTTGTGATGATTTTTTGAATACTGAAGAAGATAAAATAATTGGAAAGGAATGTTCCCACACTCATAATGTGGGTATACCTGAAGGTTATGAAGACTGTGATTTAATTGCAGTTGTGAGAAATCCATACTCATTGTTTGTGAGTCGATGGTTGGATGATGCAAATGATATGGACCCTGAAGATGTAGTCAAAGGGTTTAAGGATTATGTACTGAGAAACCAGTTGTGGAATTACTTTGGTGAGGGTGACTTCTTCCACTTACATCAATGGAGAGAGGTTGGGAGATTTCCTGATTATATTTTAAGGATGGAACATTTTGAAGAGGACTTAGGAAAAGTTACTCAGTTGGTTGAAAAAGAATTATTCGAGGAAGGTATCCAAAGTTATGTAAGGACTAATTTTTTCAAAAATGGTTCCAAGCATGATGAGTATATCGGAGAAATTCAGAACTACAAGAAGTATTGGACTGAAGATATCGCAGATTTTTATTATAATAAGATGGAAGAATACTTTACCACCTTTGGCTATGATAAAGATTCTTGGATGTGAGAGTATTTATAAGTAAACATTTATTATGAGTTTGACACAGGTTTTATTGGAGGGTAGAAAAGATGATTTCTTGAATAAGTTCAAGGGTAAGTTTACGAACCAAGAATTGAAAGATATCTTCATGCTTTCAAGAGACCTGGCGTCCAACCATAAATTCTTGATGTTCTTAGGTAAGGTGTTGGAGACAGGTAAGGTAGACATCAATAAGACCAGAGAACTCATTCAGAACTTTGTAAAATATCAAAAAGTATTACCAACAAAAGATATCTATCTATTTGACAGTCTTCAATCCATTCAAGATGAGATTGACCAACACGAGAACAAAGTCAGAAGACAAGTTAAGGAGTTGGAAGGTGCTGACCAAGTGTATGAGGATAATAGGTTCGTTATTGTAACACCAAAGAATCACAAAACGAGTTGTTATTATGGTGCGGGTACTAAATGGTGTACAGCATCTATGAATGGTTCTTCACACTTTGACCGTTACAATCAAGACGGAAAGTTGTTTTACATCATAGATAAGAAAGCCAAGTCTCAAGACCGTTTCTATAAAGTAGCATTACTAAACAAATACGATGGTGACCAAACATTCTATGATGCACCTGACAATGCATTTAGAGAAGGTTGGATTTTAGGTTCAGAACAATGGAATAAAATGAATGGTGCAATCCAAGATTATATTCAAAGTAATTTCAAAAGAGAGATAGACATCTTCAAAGATAAGGAAGCTGCACGTCTCGAGATGGAAAGAATCCGTAGAGAACAACAGGCTGAAAGAACCAGACAAAAACTACAAACTCAAAGGGAGCGTAAAGAAAACGACGAATGGAATCTTAATAACAATCCTGATGAGATGGGTATTCATGCTAACGCCATATTTAACATACTTGATGAATTAGGTATTAGTCTTGAAGAAGGTGAGAGTATCTATAATTTAGTTCCTGCCGACTATGGTCATATGGGACTATCAACTTTTGAGTGGTTGGGTGAAGACGAACAAGGAAGAGAGTTGGCAGTTGGAAATTGGAACCAAGCTTGGGAAGCAGCCAAAGATTACTATCAAAATATTTGGGATGAAATGGGTATCGAAGGTTGGAGTAGAGATTTTGTTGAACAACATATGGATATGAACAAGATTGAAGAATTCTTCGAGGAGATGTATGAGTCAATGATAGAAGATGACCCACAGTCTTACTTTAGTGAAGGTGAATTACCATTGTCAGAAGAACAACAACAGAAGGTTGAAAAATATAGAGAAGAGATTGAGGAGTTGAATAACATTATTAATCACTCTGAAGATGATGATGAGGTTGGTGCCGCTGAGGAAAGAATTGAAGAGATTGAATCTGAGATAGACTACGAACAAAGTAGTCCTGAAGGTGAACCGACTGTAGGTCAGATTATGGATATGGTGGAAAGTATGATGTATGATGTTAAACAAGACCCTCTATCGTATTTGGATGAATATGGTTTTGATGCTGGTGGTTTTGTTGATGTTGATGAACTTATTGAGGACTCACTTAATTACGACGGTGTTGGACCGGCATTATCATCTTATGATGGTGAGGTATACGCATCATTAGTAAATGGTGATTGGTATCACATAGTTATTGTTGAATAATTCTTCCAATAACTTATATTACTAAAAACTTTACGGATGGAATTAGACTGGATTATACAACAACCCATAGACTTCGAGTACAAACAATATCTTATTTTAGATTATGTTAAGAAAGCTGAAGAGAAGTTAGAGAGATTTGAACTCTATCCAACTTTTCAAGAATTGTCTTTGCTGTATAGTAGTGCTCAGAGAGTATTGGACCACGGACAGTTTATTACATTCAAAAGGGAACCTGAGGAAGGTGATGATGAAATATTACTTATTGACTTAATCTACAATACTATCAGATTCAAAGATGATGAGGAAGGTGAGGAGATTATCAAATGTGCCGAATTTGCTTCTGAGAAATTCAAAGAGTTATTTATGGTTGCTAAGTCGTTGTGGTCGATAGTCAACGATAGTATTAGTGTTGGTAAAATAGTGAACGAAGAAAGTGTAACTGTTGGAAAACGAGGTAATGGATTCTTTCATTTTACGTATGGTGGGGAGTTATATGTTTACCAATTTAATATCAGGAGAATGGTTAATACTGCTGACCACAATAAGACTTTCACTCAAAGAATTTATCAGGGAGAACAAAAAGATTTACAATATATAATTGATAATTTTAATATTTTTGACCGTAATAGTGATTTATATCCTGAGTGTGAATCATGGGATGATGAAAAAAGATTGAAAAGAATAGAAAACAGTCCTATATTTGAAATGGTTATTAATCAAGACTTTCCATTAGAGGGATGTTTATTATCACTTATCAAAAGAAAGTTAATGAGTTATATATTTCAATCAGTAAGAATAAAAGACCTAAAAGATAATTAAAATGGACGTAACAACAAAAATTGACACAGACTACCTTTACCAATTAGTAAAAGAAACCCCAAACGATTTAGAGTTGGGTGGAAAAATCAGAGCCTACATTTATGAAGTCGAAGAAGCCTGATAATATTGTTTGGGACGAAGACAATCAAAAGTATAATGCATCAATATTACCTTACTCGACCAATGTAAGTGGTCCTGTCATTAAATTAGATGACGTAGGTGCATTCAAAGAGAGAGGTGTTAACAGAGTTCAGAAGACATTTAGTGCGAAGTACAAAGAGTTAGTTGATGAGTATAATCACTTAATCGATGAGGTTGAGTTAAACAATATGATTTACAACTCCAACTATTCTTTTGAACCTGTTATTGGTGAAATTTATCACCTGTACATTAGAAATAATGGAAAATATTTCTTATCTTTGATTGGTCCACAAGAGTGGAACATGGAACATATAACTTCAGTAAGACTTAATTCAGAACATAAATGGGTTTCAACAAAAGATTTGTAACAAAAGAAAGTATTCTCATAACATCTAACGAAAAGTTAGAACAACTATTCAATGCGGATGGATTGATTATGGATATGTGGTCATCTAAGTTTTATGAGAAGTTCAATTCAGGACTTCATAAAGATACAATTATAGAAATGTTAGAGTATGGAGAAGATTAATTTTTCAGACCCTTCACTATACCATCCAAAAGGTATACTTAGAAAACCAATAAACATTGAAATCACAGACGATACGATTTCTGTTGTATTGGCTGGTGGTTTAGGTAATATGATGTTTCAGGTTTCAACGATTCTTTCATATGCCAAAGACAATAACCTTAGACCTCTCATTGGGTATTGGACTACTCATCAATCTGAAAGTTCACGATGGTCACATAGGTTAAATAAGTTTGCTCGTAATCATCACTTTGAACCGTGGGGTGGACATATATTACAAGACCGACCAGTATCGTTGGGTGAAGTGTATCCAAAGTTACCGTGGTTCAATACAAGACCAAATGCGTATCAATGGTGGTTTAATCAGGACTTTGCATATGAATTAGATACTGGTAAGTCAGGTTTGTTCGTTGACATTGCTCAGGGTCAAGCACCACCTTTTATTGTACAGGGTTATTTCTTTAATTACCGATACTGGCACCACAATAGGGATTACCTTTTAGATATGTTCACTTTGGATGAGGAACTAAGGGATTGGATGTATTATCACTATGGAAACTTATTTCAAAATAAGACAATATCGGTTCATTTGAGACTGGGTAATGATACGGATTTCATGCCTGTTGAAAAAGTACCAATGGAGTGGGTACTCGAAAAAGTGGACTCATTGGTGGAGAGTAAGTATGATAACGTTCTTATTTTCTCTGACAATTTGAAGGCGGCTCAAAAAATATTTTATACAAATTCACCAATTCGTAGGTCACAATTACGTTTTATCGATGATGACCCTTATATTTGTATGGAGTTGATGTCACGATGTGATAAACATGTATTATCAAATTCGACATTATCTTTTTGGGGTGCGTATATGGACAGAAAGGAGAATAATCCTGAGACTTACATACACTCATCATTCTTCAAAGAACACCCCATTGAGATGATTCCTTATGACAACTGGAAAATAGAAGAATAATTATAAATAAAAGAAACATGAGAAAACAAAAATCCGATTTTGAACTTTTAGCCCCAAAGATGAGACAACCAATTCACATTACTTATTTGGCTAAATACATCCTTAAAAAGACTATTGAAGAAACACAAGAAGTGATTAATAGGGGTATTGATATGGGAATATTTGAGGAAGTGAAGTTTAATGGTTACTACAAACTAAAAAATCAAGTTTAATATGAATAAGGAGATGGTAAATCACCCCGACCATTACGGTGGGGAAGAGAACCCTTATGAGGTTGTTAAGATTGCTGAGGCAACAGGATTGGATAAAGATGCCTATCTGTTCAACGTACTAAAATATATCGTTAGAAGTGGTAAGAAAGATGGTAACCCACCTTTACAAGACATGAAAAAAGCGTTATGGTATTTGGAGAGAAGAATTAAAACGATGGAATAATGTTATCGTTTTTAATGAAATATCTTTTAATAGGTGCAGTCACTGGACTTGTGTTAGAGACATTGGTTGATAAGGTGACGGACCAAAGATTTACTGGTGGAGAACGATTGTTTGTTATTGTATTATGGCCTTTATCGTTGGTAGTATTTTTGATTGGGTTTTTTAATAAAGGAGAATGAAAGAAATGAAAGAATTAATTGGGGATATTCACTGTTCTGAGTCAGTGAAGTTTATGAATGAAATGCCGGAGAAGTCGGTTGACTTGATTGTTACCTCACCACCTTATGGTGTGGGTATCGACTATGACAGTTGGGACGACGATAAATACTTTGATGAGTATATGAGATTTACTCGTGAGTGGTTGAGTGCTGCGTACAGAGTCCTAAGAGATGATGGTCGTATTGCGGTGAACATTCCTTATGAGATTAACCGTCAGAAGAAAGGTGGTCGTATTTATTTCTCTTCAGAGGTTTGGCAGGTGATGAAACAGCTGGGTTTTGGGTTCTTTGGAATCGTAGATTTGGAGGAGAGTTCACCACATAGAAGTAAGACTACTGCATGGGGAAGTTGGATGAGTCCATCTGCACCATACATATACAATCCAAAGGAGTGTGTGATTCTTGCATATAAGAACTTACCAAAGAAACAGGTGAAAGGAACTCCTCAATGGGAAGGTGAGTATCAGATGGTACCCAACGAAAAGATTGAAGGAGAGTTCAGAAAGAAGTTGGTCTACGATGAGAAGGATAAGAAAGACTTTATGTCATTGGTATTTGGACAATGGAATTATTTTGCAGATACACAACAAAAGACTAAGGCGACATTCTCATTAGACATTCCTTATCGAGCGATTAAGATATTATCATACAAAGAGGATGTGGTCTTTGACCCATTCAATGGTTCTGGTACTACATGTTTAGCCGCTGAGATGTTGGGAAGACCGTGGTTGGGTTGTGACATCTCACAAAACTATGTAAAGGTTGCTAAGGAAAGACTCAAAGAGTATAAACTAAACCAACAGCAATTAGAAATCGTAGTAGATGAGCATTCAAAACATTAAGGTAATTGATAATGAGACACTAATTATTACCACCACTGACAATGAAGTTGTGTGGTTTGAGAAAGACCAATTAGAAGGACCTGAAAGAGCTTGGTTCGATAATATTTTATCTTGCTCAGTATCACTTTTAAGTAAAACCCCTAAATAAGGGGTTTTTTCTTTATATGGATATTTATTAGTAAAGATTTTGTAAATGAGACCACACAGGATAGATGAGTCAGAAAAGAAAAGAATATTGACTCTACACGAAACGGCAACAAAAAAGGGTTATTTGATGGAACAGAAGAAAGATGGTTCGGTTATGAAGGCGAGTCAGGTCTTTTGGGATAACATTAAAAACTTTGAGGGTAATCCAAAGAAAAGAGTCGGGGGTATCAAAGAGCCAATGTTAAAAGCATATAAGGACACTAAAGGTATTTGGACCATAGGTTATGGTCATACTGAGGGTGTGATTAAAGGTATGAAGATATCTAATGATATTGCGTTGAAATTCTTATATGACGATGCTGCGGAATCTGCGGATTGTGTGAGAAGAATCTTCAAAGAGTGGAAGTCAAAAGGATTAAATTACGAAATTACTCAAGGACAATTTGATGCTTTGGTATCGTTAGTATTTAATGCTGGTTGTGATGCGGTAAGGACATCGGATTTCATTCAAAGTGTGAAGAAAGGTGATATGAAAAGAGCTGCGGAACAAATCAAATCATTTAGAACTGCGGGCGGTGTTGACAGAAGAAATAAAGAAAGTGAAATATTTTTATCATAATGAAACAATTAATTAATGAGTCGGGTTTACGTAATATAGGTGAACTAGCCAAGAGATATAAGAAAGCGAAGATTTACTTCCACCAAGATTTGGATGGTGTAACGACTGCTTTGGCAATGAAAAACTATTTGGAGGATAACGGTATCAAAGTGGTTGATGCTGAAATCATTCAATACGGTGATAAGGAGTTTGCGGTTAAGAAGCAAGACGCTACAGGTGATACGATGCCTGTGTTGGTTGACTTTGCTCACGGTAAACCGATGTTCGTTATCCATACTGACCACCATGATTCTCAAAGTGGTGTTGAGGGTGATACGGCAACTTCATTCAGACCGTCACGTTCAAATGTTGCTACCATTTCCGATATTATGTCACCAAAGGATATCTTCCCTTCTGAGGATATCACATTGATTTCTACTGTGGATTCTGCTGACTTTGCTAAGTATGGTTTGGAACCACAAGATATTATGAATTTCATCTTCCGTTTGGATAAGGATAAGTCTTTACAGAAAAACAGAATGGCTTTGGGATTAGCAACAAACAAATTGATGTTGGCGTATAAGAACAAACCAGGTTTCATGGAAGAGTTGGTGATGACATCAAAACCATCATTATTGAATATCTTCCAAAACATTAGAAGAATTGCTGACAGAGAAAATTATGCATCTGCTGCGATGATGGCAGGTAACCAAGAAGATTACGTACAACAAAGAAGTGAGGACCCTAATATGTCTTACCAAGATGGTATCATTTATCAGTACGGTGGTGGTAGAATGTTCAAACCAGGTTCATATGATAGATACACACCATTTAAGTTACATCCTGACGCTGACTTCTTAATTACTGTTTGGCCGATGGGATTGGTTCAAGCATCGTGTAACCCATTTAAGAAAGAGAGAGAACTCAAAGGTGTAAACTTGGGTGAGATTGCTCAAGAGGTATTGGGTAAGTGGGAATCTCAATTGAAGGATAAGATTATTCCTTTATCGACAATCAAATGGATTTCAGAATCAGCTAAAGACTTTGGTTCTGAGTCTGTAGGTTTCACCAATGCTGATTTGGAGGCGTTCTATGGTGATAAGATTAGAAGTATGGAAGGTGGTGATGCATATATGGAAAACCTTAAACAGGTTATGGATAAGTCTTTCAGTGAATTGAGTGAAGATGAAATGGCGTTGTTGGATAAGTTGGGTGTCCCTGCTTGGGAGATGATTCAAGCAAACTCAGGTGGACACAAATGTATCACAAACATTTCAGCGTTGAATTATTTTGGTAGAAGTAAGAGACCACCTCAAGGAAAATACAAATACAATAAAGACAGTGGTGATGCACCATATGTTAAGTTCTCAAAGATGATAGGACAGGAGTTCTACAGAAAGTTGAGAGAAAAGATTGACGGAAGTAAATCAGAATAAAGAGAAGGAGACGATGTCTCCTTTTTTTATGTCCAACTGTTTCGACATGCCAGCTGGGAGTTCCAATACTTTGTCACCATAACCTTTATAGGATTCACATTCCAACTCATCTGTACAGATAGGGCAGTTTTCGTGAATGGTGTCAACCTCATCATTATTGATAAAAATAATGTCTAATGGAATGATACAGTCGTACATCCAAAACGATTGTTCACCTTTGGTCGGCATAAGGAAATACATACCTTGGAAGTCCTCGTTGAAACGTTGACCCTGCATTCCTTTAGTAATTGCTTCCTTTGTTACACAAAGTTTGACACTTATTTTATTTTCACCTATAGTTATAGTCATATTTATAAATATCTAAAAGAGTATAATATGAACAAATACGGAGGAGTAATTGTTAGATGTAACAATAAGGTTTTACTTTGTAAAAGAAATGCTGAGGGGTCATTACCTGGTCATTGGTCGTGTCCTGCTGGTAGTGTAGAAGAGGGTGAAGACCCATTAAGAGGTGCGATGAGAGAGTTTTATGAAGAAACTAACATCAATCTGTTGAAAGTACCAGAATTTTGTGGTATAATTAAACGAACAAATAGAGACGGTAGTAAGATTAAGGGTGAGATGTATTGTTTCCTTTATGATTGTGACGAAGAGATTTATCCTGACTTAGATAGTGCTAAGGATGGTGACGAACACACAGAGTGTGGATACTTCGGTAAAGATGAGTTACCTTCTCCAATGACAGAACAATTTAATAAATTACTAAATATTATACTAAAATGAGTTTAATGTACAAAGCCCTCGTAGCGAAATACGAAGCAGAACTGTTGGAAGCAAAAGCAACATTGGAAGTTTACTTTAATAATTCCGTTGGAATTGGTGAACACCCTCAACACTTAGAAGAGATGGATGGGTTAGTTGATAAGATGGCTTCAGCGAGTGATAAATTGGAAGCACTTAAATCTAACTTTGATGAAAAGGGTATGGCCCGTTGATGGTCCAAAAGACAGATACAGTGGATACTTTAAGTTATCCTACAACCCAATGTCCTTACTTTTTAAGGAAATATCTAAAAAAAATAAGAAAACTACTTGACCGAAAGGTTTTTTTTCTTATCTTCGTATAACTTTTGACAGATAAGGTAATATTTATACTTTACCCTACTGAGAAATCAGAAAATTTGTTAAAAGTGTTTGACTAATTGAAATATTTGTTTTAATTTTGTCAGAGTTCTTTGAAATATTGGTCGTGTTTATATGTCGACTTTGAATTACATCTTCGGGTGTAATCCTTTCCAAAAGGAGATTATAAACAGACACGGCGGTTTAGCGTCGTTAGATAACCCCAGCAATGGGACTATAGGGATTGAAACGGGATTAGTACACCGTGAATATTCGCAATCGTGAGGTTGACAACTAAACAAAGTGGCTACGGCCAATTCCCCGAGGGCAACTGCTGGGGGGAAGAGGTCACTCTGAGTCCGTGGAATATCAGAGTTGAGATGGAGACATCAAGAGGAAAAGCTACAGGTGACGGTTCGACACACCCTGCAAGGTGTCGTAGGGCTGGGTACCAGTCTGAAGGGTTTCCGAGACGTAGAAGTCTACGAAGTCCTGACTGACCGTAAGTTTGCAGACTTACAGAGAGGTGTGAAGCATTCTGTTCTCCAAAGGGACGGACCTTCTCCCGAAGCACATCTTTCCTTCTTCCACAATTGCTAGTTTAATAACAATCCCGTAATCAGGGTAATACAATTAAATGAAAAGCAAGAGTCTTCGGGCGTTGATAACGAAAGGTGTCTAATACTCCGAGTTAACACTAACGGAGTCGTTGATAAGACCGCAAGTCTTTCGATGTCAATAACAAAAGACCTGTTGGGACGGCCATCCCTTCATGAACTCGCAAGGTTCAACAGAGTTAAGTAGTTGTTGAGTAGTTATTAACGAATACGATTGGTTAACGTAAGTAACCGACACTGACTTGATACAATAGGCAACTATTGTGGACAATGTGAGCAACCGACTATTAGGGTAATCTCACGAAAGACAGGTCACATAAACGTGTAGTCTCAGCGTTCTATACCTCATATACCTTCCTTGACCTCGGTGTTAACCCACCGAGGTTTTTTTATGCCCATAGTTGTCGGTATCAAATATATTTCTTATCTTTGTATAACAAATAAAGAGAACTATGGTATTAGAAAGAAACATCAAAATCATCCACCCACAATTCGGAAACCTTCTTAACGACTTTTATTCTGACGAGGTTCAGTTTAAGTTGTTTTTGCAGATGGTTCATTCATGTGTGGAGTTGAAGCAGGACTTATCGTTCTTCAACGGTCGTGATTTCTTGGTTCACATTCCTTATGAGTTGCTTCGTCAATCAATCATTTTGGGTAATGCGAAATCTCAAGAGGAGTTGACGTTGGGTGAATACGCTATCCGTAAATCTAAAATGGAGGAATAAGTTATGTATAAGGTTGGTGACATGGTGGTGATACCTGAAACGAAAGAAATCAAAGAAATTCAGGAGATAGAGAGGTTTGATAACGATGTTGTTATTTACACTACGGATGGAAATGCTTATGGTATTAGGGAATGTAATACAGTACACCAAGCGTACTCTAATGAAATAAATAACTTATTGAAGAAATGGAAGGTATAACTAACTTTTACGATAAAATCCTTATCACTCAAAATGATGGGTTTGTTAACCCTAAAATACTAAACACGAGACATATTGTCATTAATGTTGCTTCGGAGTGTGGTTATACTGATACCAACTACAAAGACCTAAAACAATTCTTAGAGACTGTTGATGAGGATAAGGTGACGGTATGGTTGTATCCATCAAACGACTTTGGAGGTCAGGAACCTGGTACAATGGAAGAAATCAAATCCTTCTGTGATAGTTATGGTGTCTTAGACCATCCCAACGTATATCTGATGCCTAAGACGGAACTTAAACTATCTGAGATGTGGCATTGGTTGCAGTATACCAATGAGGGTTCAACACAATATGGTTTTGATTTTGAAGCCAAATGGAACTTCTTTAAGTATTTAATTGAAAGTGATGGTAACACATGGGGGTTATCATACTCTGATGAGAGTCTTTTGGATGAAGAAGTTATGGAGTGGATTAATTCACCCATTGAAGAATAGATTTCCCTGTTAGATTAAATAGGGTGGTGGAGTTGCCGACCTTAACCTTGTCGGCCCTAAAAAGGTGGGATTTATTCTCACCTTTTTTATTTCTTAGATATTTATGAGTATGGATTTTATAAACATATTAAAGGATGTAATTAAAGAACAAAGACCACAAGGGGGAAGACCTCCACGTGTTGCTGGTGGTGCGGTTGCTGGGGCAACACAAGGTGCTCAAGCTGGTTCACAATCAGGTGGTTCATCAAGAGGTTGGACTGAACATAGTTGGAAAAGTGGTGATAAGATGGATTCTCCTTTGAAAAATCCAGGTAAATGTCAAAGATATCACGAATGGAGAGGGTATTATAATAGCGGACGAGGGGGTTATCATGATGCTTGTGATATACCAGTGCCTGTTGGAACTGCACTTTTTGCACCATATGACGGAACTTTTAGTGAAGTGAATGATGATGATTGTGGTAACGGTATTATTATCAAAGGTAAGGATGAAAATGGTAAGGAGTTACATTCAGGTTTTTGTCATTTAAGGACTCGTGAGGTTCCTTCTGATGGTAAAGTAAAGAAAGGTGACCTTATTGGATTTACAGGTGGTGGTAAAAAATCATCCACTGAAATGGAACCTGGTGCGGGTAGAAGTGGAGGAGCTCACTTACACTGGACCTTCAAAGTAGACGGTAAACGAACAAATGCATATACCTACAATTAAGCCTAATCCGTAATTGGATTATATTTATAATTAAACACAGATAAAGTATGGCACAGATTATTCTTACAGAAGCACAATTGGAAAGGTTGAAAGCTTCCTTGACTGAAGGAA
>Ga0255773_10000463_pt1 | contig 43619 bp, 42 predicted proteins | sample 011ome_17_FD_179971 | JGI IMG/M metagenome (GOLD analysis project Ga0255773, IMG submission 179971) | Coastal salt marsh microbial communities from the Groves Creek Marsh, Skidaway Island, Georgia - 011502XT metaG (version 2) | ecosystem: Environmental > Aquatic > Marine > Intertidal zone >... | reverse complement strand
ACTACAACGATGGAAGAGTTATTGTCCCTCAAGCAAGCGGACAGAATTTAAATATAACTGCCAATAATACCGTTAAGGAGATCAATACTTATCTTTCAGAAGAGGATGAGGAGCAGATATTGTTGACAAGCGACTTCATTGACTCTTCCGACTTGTCCTCAAGCAATCTTTTTGAAAAAACCAGCAAGCGTAATAAAAAAACATATATTTTGCCAGCCTGTTTTATTAGACTATTGAATGAGACGAATGAAAGACTATCGTTTGGTGGAGAAGATGATACCACAACAAAAGTAAGAGTAATTGTTTTGGCGAAAACAAACTATCTTTTGGATGGAGTGTTGTCTTTATTCGCGAATACAGAAACAGAGTGTGTTTCTAGAATCCCTTTTGAGGACTTCCCTTACGGATATTTTCATAATTTAAAGAATTTTCCCTACTCTTATTCATCTTTAAGTTCTAATTATGACTCAAAAACATTTATTGAAAATGTATCAACTTCCAAAGTTGTCGATTCAGTAACCCTTGATAAGATCGAGGAAAACTTATTATTAGGTTTTATAGACTTTGATTTATCAACATACCGTTACCCAAGAGCATAAAGCTTGTGTAATTATTTATAAGTTAACTTTTCCAATTCATGGCTAAAAATAGAATTTTATCAAGCAACAAGGCTGTTTACGTCACAAAAACGGGCGTTTTTAACAATGGTGGTCCTCACCTTCCAATAAGCGCAGTGTCTGGAGTTGAAGCGACTCAACTTCATAGAGTAGATAACTTCTCTTATGAAGTGGACATCGCTGGAGCCAGACAAGACATTAGAGTTTTCGGTTCCTTACCAAGAATTGCTACTTTGGTAAACAATGACCTTACTGCAACGGCATCTTTGGGATACCTGCTTACCGATGGTGAAAACGAACACCACTTAGGTTTTGAAATTAAAGATTCTATTAACGCTCCTTTCAGTTCAAATGTTCAAGGCATTTCAGGATTTATTACTGAAAACGACGATTTTAAAGAAAGAAACTTATTTGTAGCGACAGTCGGGGAAGGCTTAGACGCTTTTGCGCCTTCATCTTGGGATGACAGGACACAACATGATGTTGTCGGATTTGGAAATTGCTTCCCAACTGATTATAGTGTAGAACTTTCTGTTGGCGAAGTTCCTCGCGCTGATCTTTCTTTTGAGGCATCGAACTTGGTATATTATACTGGAGTTAGTTCTGGCTTGTATAATCCATCTTTAAATTCCTCAAACGGAGAAGCGGCTGATAGTGGTCATGTCGCGCTTCCACTTCCATCTACTGGAGATAGCACTGTGGACGTTCTTAGAGACGGTCAAGTGACTCTCGACCTTCAATCAGACACTGCATTGGGTATTGGTGGAGCTTCTCTAGCTTCAATTCACCCACAAAGCGTTTCTCTTTCGGTTCCTCTTTCTAGAGAGCCTTTGAAGGAAATTGGAAAAGAGTTTAGCTACGCAAGACCTCTTACATTCCCAATTGACGTTACCTTGTCTGTTAGCGCAATTGCTTCAAATCAAGATCAAGGAAGTATTTCCACACTCTTGACTGGTTGCGCTGGTCAAGAAAAAAGAGATATTTCTGTTAAGATGTTCGACAGGTGCGGATTGGGAGTTCTTAAATATGGCTACATTTTAAAGAACGCCGTTTTAGATAGCACAAGTAACAGTCAAGATTTAGACGGTAACGAAACTGTCGACCTTCAATTCTCTGCTCAAATTGGTGGAGCGACCACTACTACAGAAGGATTTTTCTGCACTGGAGCTTATGATACTACTTTAGGCTCTCCTCTTTCTCCCACTTTGGTTACGGGATTAGTTGCTTCATAATCTTTCGTTCATAGTTTAGGAAAGAGAGGGGCTTCGCAGCTTCTCTCTTTTCTTTTTTTAATATGAAAGGTTATAATTTAGGTTATCATAATAAAAGCTTTTCCTTTAATGCTTCTATCGCCGTCTCTGTTCCAGAGAGCGGATTTAGTATGGAAATCGGCAAAACTGGAGAAAATTCATTTGATCCTGTCGTTTCCTTCTCTGGATATAGTGGATACCTATTCGACCAATCGGGACTTTTAGTTCATGGATATAGACAGAATCAAGTTTTCAACGTATCTGGAAACTACTTTTATGGAGATGCGTATGATTCTGGAGATAATGTGTTTGAAGACTCCACTGGTATAGCTAGGTTTTCTTATTTTATTAATGACAACTTGATTAGAAATAACATCAGTGGTCAAACTGGATTTATTGATTCAATAATTTTTGAGGATTATGGCGATCAAAATACATTATCCATAGAAATCTTTTTAGATACAGGTTCTCCCTGTGTTATTGCAGACAATACTGGAACATACACTCTATCTAGCGAGGGTTACTATTTAGCAGCAAGTAATTGCATTTAATATTTAAAAAGGTTATAATATAATATATGAAACCTCTTTATACATTTGAAGCAGATATTGAAGACGAAAAAGTAAAAGTCTGTTTTGCAAAACCAAGTCATGGAGACATTGAGGACGCTGAATACATCTATAGTCAAAGGTTTAATAAACTTCTTAATGATGGCTTTTTAAGTAGGGCTATGATGACTAAGCGATTTGATGACATTGGCGGAATGTTTTCCGATAAAAAGAATGAGGATATCGCATCTCAAATTAAAAGCCTTTTCGAAGCCAAAAAGACTATTGAGTTTTTTGGCGGGGCCAAAAAGCTATCACAAGAGCAAAAGCAGGAGCTTGAAAAGGCAGAAAAAAGCTACATTGCCCTTGAAAAGAGGATTATTGAAAATGATGTTCAATTAGAACAGATGTATTCACAAAGCGCAGACGCTAAAGCAGAGGAGTATTTAGTTAAATGGTTTGTCGTTAATTGCTCTTACTTTTACGAAAAAGTCAAGGATGGTAAGAAAATTAAGGAGGAGGCCTTCCCCCTTTTCGATGGGGCAACTTTTAAAGAAAAGGATAACCAACTGAGTGACCTTCTGGAAGAAGAAGAAAGCGGGGAAGACCCAATGATTTCTCGCAAAAAGAAAATTGTAAAAAAATACCTTTACTTAATCCAAAGGATCGTTTCTTTATGGTATAATGGTCATGCAAAAGATCAAGAAAGTGCGGAATCTTCATTAGCAAAGTTCTTCCCAGAAAGCGAAGAAGAGTCAAGCGACGATGCAGAACCAGAAGAAGATAAATCTACTTGAAATTCTTCAAGGTTACTCCGTCTTAGGAGACGGTCCAGATAGGTTTTACTTTAAGCATCCTACCATTCTTGATAGGCTCTCGGAATCTTTTTTACACCAAGAGTTGGAGAAAAGAGGTCGAAAAATAGGCTTGTTAAACGAAGAGGAACTTCTTGAAGAAGCCATTTCTTGCGGTAAATATTCTAGAGAGTATGAGTTAGAAAAGGAAGATTTGGAATGGGCATTAGGTAAGAAAAAAAAACTTGCCTCCAAATTCCAAGATGATGCCTTGCTAAAAGCCAATGAGGAGTCTATGAAAAAAGACTCAGAAAGGATTAAAGAGATTAATGAAATAAGGAACTCTTTTATCAAAAGCTCTTTGGAGACGTTTGTTTCTTCAAAGAGTTGCATTTATTCCTGTAAGAACTTTTGCTTTTTAGACAAGGGTTTGTCCACAAAGGTAGATGAGGAAAGGATTGGCGAGTATATTATACAATATTTGAATAAATACAATACTTTAGTAGAACTGGATAGTGTTTTGGAAACGTGTTATTTGCCAGACTTTTTTGAGTTAGTTAGGTTATCTGATGACCCTCTTTTTGTCTTTGGTGAGAACTCTAAAAATATCACGCTTTTTCAAAGAGACCTTTTGGTATGTGCAAAAATTTTAAAACAAAAAATTGATAATATTGACAATATACCAAAAAAGATATTAAACGACGCTGTTTTACTATATCATTATATTCCTTCCGCCAACCAAGAGGCTAAAGAAACCAATATTAGAGATTTAGTAGAAGAAAAAGGCGGATTAAAAAACATGACACCTTCTGACAAATTAACTTGATTTTTGTGTAATTAACTGTATATGGCTTCTTCTCCCACGGTTAATATTAATGGAAATCTAAACATTAATAATGCTAGTGTTAAAAAATCCGCTTCTCAAGTTCAGAGCGCATTTAATAACATCAAGATTAATCCACAAAGTCTTGACAAGTTTGGCAATTCTTTGGGACGTATCACTGGAAATGCTTCTGAATTTCAGAAGTCAATGGACGCCGCTACTGCTCGCGTATTCGCCTTCGGAGCAACAGCCGCAGTCATCCAGACTATTAATCAGTCATTTAAAGCCCTTGTTAGCTCTACAATTCAAGTAGAGAAAAGACTTGTTGAGATTAACTCTATTTTAGGTGCTAGTGACCAGCAGTTTTCTAAATTCAGAAAATCAATATTTGATGTAGCAAAAAACACCGAACAATCATTTTCTACAGTTGCCGATGGCGCAGCAGAACTCGCTCGTCAAGGTTTGAGTGCAGAACAGACAGCAAAAAGACTTAACGCAGCCCTGATTCTTACTCGTATTTCAGGATTGGATTCAGTCTCTTCTGTGAATGCTTTGACTGCCGCCATTAACGGTTATACTTCTGCCGCGCTGAGTGCCGAACAGATTGTTAATAAACTGGTTGCTGTTGATACGGCATTCGCTGTTTCTGCAAAAGATTTGGCTGACGGTTTTCAACGCGCTGGTTCAACAGCAGAGGACGCAGGAGTGAGCTTTGATGAACTTTTAGGACTAATCACTGCCGTTCAGCAAAAAACGGCCCGTGGAGGTGCTGTTATCGGAAACGCCTTCAAGTCTATCTTTACAAGACTTAGCCGTAGCACTACCATTTCTGAACTTCAAGATTTGGGGGTTGCAATTGATTCTAACCAAACTGGGGTTCAAAAATTACAAGCATTAGCTTCTTCATTGGACAATATCGCTGATCCAACAAGAGCATCAAAAATTAAAGAGTTGGCTGGTGGTGTTTTCCAGATTAACGTAGTTTCTGCTGCCCTTAAAGATTTGTCTAGCGAAACGTCTTTATATGCACAAGCTTCAAATATCGCCGCAAAAGCATCTAACGAAGCTTTCGTCAAAAATGAAGCACTAAACAAAACCTTGTCTAGTCAAATCAACTCTTTAGTTGTTGGATTAACTAATTTGGCGGAAAAGGTGGGAACGATCACTCTCGCACCTGTGATAAGCGACCTAGTTGGTTTGGCAGAAAAATTGACTAATTTTCTTGATAGCTCTCTGTCTGAAGATAAGGGCTTTTCAATAGTGAAAAACTTCTTCAAAGGCATCGGCACATTCATTCAAGGGCCGGGGTTAATTTTAATTACAGGAGCATTTCTTAATATATTCAAGATTGTTTCTAAGTTCGCGATACAAGGATTTAAAGACCTTTCTACTTTGGGAAGTGGGCAGGAAAAGATAAAAAGTATTGAGCAGGGGATTGTTAGTCTTTTGACTCAAGATGTTAATTTAAGAAAACAACTCGCTAATGCGTCTCTCTCTCAGTCTCAAAAAGAGCAACTTGTCTTAAACGCCATTAAGCAAGAAAACGCCTTGCTTAGAGAGCAACAAGCTATAATCTCTTCTTTAGCTGCTGCGTCTGCTCGCAGAGGAGTTGCTTCATTTAGTCCATCAGGAGGTTTTAAAGGCAAAAAAGGAAAAAGATTTGCTGGTGGGTTTACTCCAGAAGACGGCATGATGGAGGTTATGGAGGCCGTTTCTTTGGGAGCGTCTCGCTCTGTAAAGCCTCAGATGGGGCAAGGAACAATTGGTGGCAAAAAATTCTTGATGAACAGTCAAGAAGTCGAACTTCCTAATTTTGGGATGAATGGAGATTCGGCTGTTATTCCACTGTATGCGAGCGGTAATATTCCTAGATTTGCAGGAGGAAAGTTTGATTTTTTAACAACCGCCAAACAAGTCATGGCCAAACAAGGCAAGAGGGCAAATAGCCAAGCTGACGAAGAAGCTCTTGCTGCTAGACTCAAAGTTATAGAAAGTCAGTCCGTAGCTCCGACTATTTTAGACCCTACTGGTTTTCCGTTTATGGTTCCCTCCAAAGCGGCAATAACTCCCGCTTTACAAACAACGAAACAAACAACAATCAAAGGGAGAGCTTATAAACTTTCGAAAACTCCATCGGTTTATACTCCTAATCTTGTTAATCTAGACAAGGTAGATGACCCCCATGATGTTAAATTAGAAGAAAACGTTACAAAAGGCATTACAGATTCCTCCTTAAAATACGCAAAGCTTTTGGACCCTCCCGTAAAAAACCAACCAACAAGAGCCGATGTTGAAAAACATCTAAACATGGGAACTGTAGCCGCTGCCGTTGGAGTTGCTTTTGAGTCTGCCGTAGTCTCTGCTTTGAAATTAGCTAATCCAAAAAACGGAAGATTTGATGTTGCGAACTTCAAAAATAAAACAGAATTAAAGCAACTTTTTAATATTGAAGGAAAGCAAAAAGCGGGGGATTTCAAAAACTCGACAAGTAGCGGAAATATTAAAAGCTTTATCGGTAAAATCCTCTCTCACCCTACAAACGCAGCACTGAGGCCTAAAAAAACTGCAAAAGGGAAAGGTAGAGCTTCAGGTTTTATGCCAAGAAGCAAGGCTGTTGGACGTATGCCAAGGATGGCTAGAGGAGGTGGAGGCGATTCAGATTTTGGCGGCGGTGGATCACGCGGTTTGCTTTTAGCATCCTTTTTTCTACCCCAAATAATTCAAACTGCTTCTTCCATTTCTACGTCTGGAGAGGCTAAAAAATTACAAAAATTAAATAATGATTTGGAGAGAATATCCGCCCAAATTTCTAGACTAGAAACCGAATCTCAAGGAAAAGCAGGACCAGCCTTGGACGCAATTAATGATAAAATTAAAACTCTAAAGTCTTCATTAAAAGAAACAACTAATGCTGTTGCTGACTCTTCAGATGAAATACAAAAAACTAGCGATGCGTTTACTAAAGTAGGGGCTGCGATTAGCTCTTTAGCTGTCGTATCTTCCTTTCTTCCTGAAGGTTCTGTTAAAAAGGCTGGTAAAAAGCTTGGTGTGCAAGGTGGAAAAAATAAAGGCGCAAGAAATGCTCTAAAAGGAGGTGCGGCTCTCATTGGGATTCCTGCGGCCTTTGAGCTTGGACAAGGTATCGGAGGCGAACTTCTTGGGCCAGATATACAATCAAAATTAGGCACTAGCGTAATTGATATTACAGGAGACAACGCCCCAAAAACAAAAGGAGAGTTTATGGGCCAACAATTTCGCGTTCTTTTAGGCTCAATAGGGCAGCAAATGTCTGATTTAAAAAATGGAAACTTGAGAGGCCTTAACGGAATACGAACTTCCACAATTGCCTTGGAAACTATATTTGCGGCTTTTGCAAAAGAAGAGACTTTAATTGGAAAAGACACGCTGGACCAAGTAGAAAGGATGGCCGAAGTTAACGAAAAATTAGCTAAAATGAGAGCCGCGAGAGAAGAAAGCGGACCAATTAAACTGCGAAATAGAAGAGCAATAGGCGGTGACGCTAGAGCGATTGAATTAGAGAACTTTATGAAGTCTTTCTTTTCTGAAGAGAAGCCAGAATCTAATTTAGAATTATTTAAAACTTCACTTGATTCGTTTTTTAAAAAACAGATAGCCGACACAAGAGCCATCCAGCTTAAAAACAGATTAGTGGACACTTCCAATGCGGTAGAGACAATAATCAGAAGCCTTGAGGCAGAAGCGTCGAATATTAAAACGGGACAGTTTTCTGAATCAGGTGCGACAAGGTTTTTAAATGTCCAAAAAGAGCTTATTGAGTCTTTAAATTCCCTTTCTATTTCTGGAAAAGAAGAGCTTACTTCTGCTCTCGATGACTTTATAAAAGACACGCTTGAGGCTGGAAAAAAAGAAAACGAAGAAAGAAGAAAAATAAACAAAGAATTTATAGAAAATCTTAGAGATTCTTTCTTGACTAATTTGGAAAAACTAGAAAAATTAAACACTAACCAAAAAGTGACTCAAGCTTTTAGGTCGGCAGATTCCCCTGCCAAACTTGCTCGTTTTTTAACGGATGCTGGAATTTCTGATAAAGGGGTGCGAGGAGTAATTTCAGCAGGAGGAAAAGATACTAGCTCTTTTGCAAAAGCTATTCTTCAAGGAGCCGGAACGGACATAAGAAAGGCTATATTTGGAGATAGGAAGACGGGTCTAATGCCTACTCTGCCTGTCGGTCAACAACTAACTCAAGGGCAAAAGGATTTATTTAAACAGGCTACCTCTGGTTTTGATCCAGAAATTTTAAACAGGCTTACTGGTTTTCAAAACCAAACAGGTAGGGTTATTACGCAAACAGGCGTAAACAGGATAAAAAGCGGTTTGTCAAACGCTAATGTAGATACAGTCGGCGGGGTTGGCCAAAGATTAGCGGGATTATCTTCTGCATTAAAAGCTCTTTCCCAATTAAGACCTACAACCCAAAAACAGGCGAGCGACATAAACGAAATCTCAACTGTTTTAGGGGCGCAAATAGAACAAATAGAAGCGGCAATTTTGGTTAATTCGAATTTGTCTAATGAGGAGCAACAGACACAATACTTGGAACAAATCGCAAAGAATACCGCACCAAAAACGAAAATTGAAGGCGGCGCAGGTGGCGGCGCAGGTGGCGGCGCAGGTGGCGGCACAGGTGGCGGCACAGGTGGTGGCGCAGGTGGTGGCGCAGGTAGCGAACCTGTCCCATACGGCGGAAACCCCCCAAAACGCTTGCCTTCAGGACAAGTCGATACTGACGACATGCAAAAAAAAGCAGAAAAAGATAGGCTAGATAGGATAGCGAAAATGGAAGAAGCGGCCAAAAAAGCAGAAAAAGATAGGCTAGATAGGATAGCGAAAATGCAAGAAGCGGAGAAAAAAGCGCAAGAAGATAGGATGGCTAACAATAAGAAACTGCAAGACGCAGCCGATAAAACAGAAAGGGATAGGTTAATCGCCATAGGAAAGGCATACCAGCGGCAAATAAAGGCTCTTGAAAGTGGAGGAGACGGTGTAAGCGGTGAACTAGACAAACTTGCAGTGAAATTGCAAGAAATTAATAATTTAATATTCAATATAGGTATACCCCCCACCCCCAAAGCACCACCTAAAACCTGATTAATGGCTCTTTTAATTACAAAGATATTAAGTGCGTCTTCAAATACCTCGTTTAATTTTTTAGACACAGAGCATGTTTGGGGGAAGTCTACTTCGTATAATTATTCTTTTTCTATTTTAGATAGTTCTTTTGAAGATGGAAGTGATTCATTGCTTGAAGGTATTGAAGCTCTTCAATTTGCTTATTCGAAAAAGGGGATTGCAGCAAAAATAGGCGTCGATGAGATTAGAAATGGAAGAATCACATCCCTTTCTCTTCCCGAATCTGCTAGGGTTGGTAGCACTACAGCATCTATAACAATAGAAGAATTTACAAAAACAGAAGACGACAATGTTCTTTCTGAGATTGCAGACAATGTTCCATCTCCGCAAAATGTAGATTCATTTACAGAAGAGTATTCCTTTCAACGAGGCGAAAATTCTTATAGTTACAATAGAAATGTAAATTTAAAATATGGCAAAGATGAGGGGGGTGATTTTTTAAACAAAGCTTATTTGTTCTTAAAAAATACTTACTTAACAAATCGTCCTAATTTCAGTTACGAAATAGATGGAATTTCTGAAAAGGGAAGGGTTGATAGGCGGCTCAAGCCATTGATTACAGAATCTTACGATCAAATAAATAAGGAAGTTTCTTTGACGGAGGCTTTTTCTTCTTCCAGAATTGAAGATGACAATGGCATTGTTTTTTCAAAAAAATCTACGTTCTCAAATACCCTTAGTGAAGACGGATATACAGATAAAATTTATTCAATTGAAATTAATGCACTGCAAGAGCCTTTGGAAACGGTGGTCGCATCAGGCGTTAAGCTGTCCCTAGACGAACTCCTTGTGGAAAATACTGGATTTGGAAGACCTTTTCAAATAGAAAAAACAATAAATTCAGATGGAGGATTGGCTTCATTATCTGTCGCCTTTTCAAATGATCCTAGAAGAAATCAAATAACAAATGTTGAATATTCTGCTTCGAAAGATGAGGGGCTAGAGTTTGATGAATATTCTTTTCAAACTTCGATTTCTTCTCAAGGCCCAAATAGAGAAGTTGCCTTTCAAACTTCAAAGGATTATCTATTGGATAATTCTGACGCCCCTTTGCTTAAAATTCCAGACCTTTTTGATGTAACATCTGGAAATCTCAACGAGAAGTCTAGGAGCGTCTCATTTAATCCATTTGAAAAAAGCATAAACGCTTCCTTTACTTACACGTTAGACCCTTCTTATAGATATGAAGGAGATGGAATCTTAAAAAGAAAAATATCTGTTGGCGAAACCAAACAATTGGATAGATCACAAGTTGTCCCAATATACGGAGACAAGGAGATTATTATTAATAATCCTGCCAAAACTTTGGGGCAAAAAACTGTCTCTGTAGATATTGTTTCATTAAATGAGTCACGATCTCTTGAGGGATTACAATTAGCAAGTGGAGAGCTTCCTGCTAGTTCTTACTACTATATGAAGGATAAAAAATCTTCAGAGAGACCAGCACAAAACTCTGCAAAATCCTCAATTTCTTTCAATTTCTTTGATTAATGAGTTTGTCTATTTCATATGGAGATTTTGATTTCCCAACACCTCTTCCATTTGTCGGCCTTGATGAGTCGCCCATTTATATAAGTGGAGAAATGGACCACTCTCTAATTAGTATAGATTTGGTTGGAGAAATAACAGGATGCAATTTGGGAGATTTGAAAATTGCAAAAAACTCTTTAATAGATGGACTATCGAGCGGTTTCAAAACCTTAACAGTAGGCTCTACTTCATATCCCTTTGCAAAGCCTGTATCTATATCTTTTTCTGATTCTAACTTGGTGAAGTCTATACCTTACAGTATTCAATTTGAAGCTTTTGAAGAAAAGGACTTTTCTCAATTTTATGGAATTGAGAACCCTGTAGACTTTTGGGAATATTCAGAAGAAGACGGGCGAAGAGTTTCTGCCGTCCATACAGTCAGCGCAAGGGGTGTTAAAGCTTCGGCAACTGAATCCTTAGAAGTGGCAAAATCTTTTGTAGAGGGAAGAATCGGAGACTTTCAGAATTTATCTATATTTTTTAGCGGAGACAATGTTGTAAAAACAAACTCTTCTCAATCTATAGATAGGGCTTTAAATACTTATTCAGTTTCTGAGTCTTTCTCTTTAAGCCAGTCGCTTAATTCTGATATTAGCGGAGTCATTGTTCGTCCTTCTTGTAAGATATCTTATGATAAAGATTCTTTTTCTGCCTCTGTTGATGGATTTATCGAAGGAGGCCTGACTGGAGTTGTAGTAGATACTGGTTACTTTTCTCCTTCAGATGCTACTGAGTTTCTTAAAAATTCGTTAACTAGATTTAAAACAGAATATGAAGAAGACCTTTATGGAGAGGCACTTAGGTCTCCTCAATCGTTTAATTACAATGTCGATACTGGATCGAACAAAATTTCATTCAATTTCACATTTAATGATCCTACTGATTTTAGAACTGGAGAAGTTATTCACGATTTTTCTACAGACTTTAATGCATCAAAAGATGACGGATTTATAAATGCTTCAATAAAGGGGGAAATTAAATATAATTCAACTAATGATATATTCACTGGACAGGCTCCAGAATCAGAAGTTAGATTTCAAAAAGTGCAAGAGTATTTTTCAGGATTAGATCAATTTCCTATTCTTCAAAATCATTTTTCTTATTTTACCGGAATCAACGGACCTTATTACGATGGGCCATTAGACTCAAATTTTATTAAAAAAACTGTTAACAAATCTCCTAATTCATCGTCAATAGATTACTCTGTTGATTTTTCTAACAAAAAGGATTTGTTTTCAGGAATATTTAAAAATGCAAGTATAAATGTAGATACGCAACATCCGATTCCGAATTTTACAATCAAAGAGACTATAGACAATAGCTTTTCTGTTCAAGAAGTATATGACACTTTAAAAAGAACAAGTGTAAGTTTTAATGGGATTTTAAACGACGGGTTTACAACTGATGAAGCTGTTTCTTATCTTAATTCTTTCGTAAGTCAATATTCCGGCCAAAACTCCTTTGTGTCATCTGATACTTTGCAAACAGGCTCTAATAGAATATCTTTCAGCAAATCTTTTGTAATAGAAAATGAATAAAACCCTTCAGAGTTTAGTAAATGCATATGCAGACCGAGGAACGGGTTCTGTCATGCTTTACTATGAATTTAATTCTGGACAAACTGGACTTGTAGGAGGGGAATCTTCTACAGATTTTACTGGTTGTTTTTTAAATTCTTCTCCCGCTGCAAATCCAAACAGAAACACGGGGATAGTTCTAAACACTGATGCTTCAACTTCTGCTCTTGCTTTAGAGAAATTGACTGGATCGTTCTACTTGAGTGAAAATTCTGGAGTAGACATGACTTACTCAAATATTCAATTTGAAGACTTTTCTCATAACGGTTTTTTAAATCCAGATAATTTGGACTCGACTTCTACTTTTTTGTTTTCTTTTGAGAAATTTAATAAAACAAACGGTGTTATATTTGGTTCGTTAAACTCGTTTTCTTATAGCCAAGACGGTATTGAATTTAATTATGGTAAAGGCTTTAATATTGGAATTAATGATAGAAATAAATTGTTCTTTCAGGGCATAGACTCTTCTATTGGAGAGTATGTGGTTGTCGCTGACAATTTAGAATTGGCTAACAAGAATATATGTTCAGCCATTGTTTCTCCATATTCTGTTAAATTTTGTTCATATAATTTAATTGACGATGAGTTTGAAGAGCAGTATTTAAGAACCGATTCTAGAATCGAAAACAACTCTTTTGGCCAAAAATTTACAATTGGAGGCTCGCCAACTTACTTGAGGGAAGGTCAAACATTCTCTGGGGCAATTGATCAATTTTTAGTTTTATCTGGGGAGTATCCGTCTTCTGATTTAAAAGCTATAGCTTCTGGTTTTGTAGCTACTGGAATTCCTGTTTCTGGACAATCTTATATTGATGAAGTAATTACAGGGTTTGATATCACACTTGTCGCCCCTGTTGGAGTTACTGGATACCAGTTGGTAGCTACAGGAACTCAACGAGTTATTACAGAGTCTGACTTTGTAGAAATTGTTTTGGTTGAAAACGCAACCCCTTATTCTAGGGAAGATGGAGAGAGATTTATAACTGGATACGTATTGCCTAATAATTCTGGCTCTTATCTTGAAGAGACTTCTTTTTTGATTCCAGAAACTGATTACACCCCAACTGGAAATGACGCATTCGCAACTTTAGGTTTAGAGGATTCTTCCAACTTCGTAACTAGATACACTATAACATCAACAAAAAAAGTTACTACTTCTGATGATATAACTTTATATCAAGTTCAGCCGATCACAGGATTATTGTTTTCTGAGCCAACTGGTTATCAAAAAACCTATCTATTCGACGAAATAGTAAAAACGGGGGATTTGGTAGAAAACCTTTCTTTCATAGAGGGGAAAATTGATAACTATAAACTTGATTATGTTCATTATTTAGATCAAAGAATTTAATGATAGAATTTTACTTACAAACTGGCAATCAAGCCACTGGAGAAAATTATCAAAACCAAGGTCAAATAACAAATGGCATTGGCTCGATCAACAGTGTCACTCCGCTGTCTAATGATGTCTATATAGATGGTCAGACGTTTTTAGAAACAACTCCTATAGTTTCAATTGTTGGTCAAAGAGAAATTATTACTAATTCTGGCCACTTCTTTCTTTCTGGATTTAATTTAAAGCAGGGAACGGGTTTTCTAAATTTAGATGGATTTCAAGATGCTAATTTAAACTTCGATAATGGGGAAATCTACGAATCAAAATTCTTTGAGTGGAGTAATTCTGGATACATTACTGGCTTTAGCGGAGATGCTGGAAGAACTTTGCTTTCTACAGAATCTATGTTTTTAAATGGCGTAAAATTAATCAGCGGCGAGCATTATGAGGTTGATAACAATGATAATTTTTTATGGTTAGATTCTGATAACGAAGCTACTGGAGTTCTATTTTCAAAAGCCACAAAAAATGAAGCTAATTATACTGGTTATTACGATGTTATCGGTGTAATGTTTAATAAAGGGACTTCTATAGGTTATTTAAACGGGTTGAGGATAGGAAACTCAGATATATTAGAGACAAGTTCTATACTTTCAGACATTATAGAGACTGGATTAAACGATAAATTAGAGTTTAACTCAAACCCCAATCTAACTACCATATTTTTATAATGCCAACAATAAATTCAAAGGAAAGTTTGGGAGAGTTATTTGGCGGAAAAATAGCGTCTATTAACTATAATTTTCAAACCTCTTCAAGTCCAGCTTCTGCGACCTTAACTGTATTGAGCGAGGAAAATCAATTCATACTTCCAGATTTTGGAGAATTGGTTTCTATACCTCCATTCGGTCTTCAAATGAACGTTCTTGAATTTACAGAAAGGAAAGATTCTAAACAACGGGTTTTGCAAGTAGAACTTCAAGAGGTTTCTTCTGAAGTTTTAGACAAGGAACTCGTTTTAATTTATGGCATTCACTCTGATTTAGATTACAACTTAAATAACGATAAATATACAATTACACAAGGGTCTTTAGTTCCTCAAAGTTTCTATCCTGAGAATACAGTATTTAATTCTTTTGTAAGATTCCCTTCTTTAAAGAAGAACTTTATAAAGGACTTTGGAAATGGCATTAATTTGATAGGCAGTTCTAGAACTACATTTGTAGAGAGGTATCCAATACAAATTACAGGAGTGTCAGACCTGCCACCCAAAGATGATGAGTGGATAACATTTACCGGAGGTTCTTTAAGCCCTGAATTGTCATCCTTCCAAGGAACTTTTACTTATGGAGGTGATGAAAGCGGCAATATTACTACGAGGTTTGGCTACACTCTTTATAACTTATATAAACTTATAGAATCTAAAGGCATTCAATTTGACGACTCATCTAAACAGTTTATGAGTGATGAGTCTTTTTTCTTTTCTGAATATGGAAATATAAGAGAGGTTCTTTCTGCTTGCCTTTCTAAGTTAGGAAGGTCTTTTTATGTTGATCCACTTTCTCAAAAGATTGTTGTAATTTCGAATAAAGACATTTCTCAAATAAATACCCTTCTTCTTAATGAGTTTTCTAATTTCACCAACACTTCTGCTGCTACACAGCTTTCTTTAACAAAAAGCATTAGAGATGTAGAAGCGAATCACTTTGTCTTAAAAGGAGATTTAGATTCTTTAAATAAAAGTAAAGGATTTGAACGAAGACCCCCAAGAGCGAGCAAGCAGAAATTTTATAAGTTAAGAAGTTCTTTTTTAACTGGATTATTAAACAAAGATGATATAAGATTACTTACGTTACTGGCTCCATTATTAGGGGGGGAATTTTCCGAGGAATTTTTAGATTTATACGTTTATGGCTTAATAAACTCGTCGCCTAGTTATAATGGGGAACTTTATCCTGCATCTAATAGCGAGTTCGGAGACTTTGAAGAAAAAGAGGAGGTTGATCGAAATCAAGCTGTAGAGTCAAACGCTCCGCAATGGCAAAGGGGATGGGAACAGGCTGAAGCAGATGGTGATGAGACTACTGTAAATGGCTTTTTTAATTACGGAAATGTCGTTGGAGCTTTTGAGCAGTTTTCGAACTCTCCTGTAATAAGTCCATCTTCAGTTGGATTCTATGATAAAGCTAGAAACTATCGAGAATTATGGGGTGGAATTTATTTCTCTGCACCGATGAGCGAAGGTGCAGTTGAATCAAAACACTTTGTTCCTCACGCTAAATCTGGTGGTATATTAAATGTATTTGAGTTTTTCCCACTTAAAAATGACGACTTAATAATTCAAGTTCCTCAATTGAAATTTTTATATGAATTATTGGCTTTGGCTGGCGTAAGAACGGATTACACGGTTGGCGAAATAGCATCTGAAATGACAAGAGGAGCTGTAGGCTCTGGCGAATATGTGGTGATGGCAAGAAGGGAGCAATTTCAAGGAACAGGTATGGATACAAAAAGTTTAGAAAGAGCAGTGAGACAGAATCTTTTAAGTTTTGACGATCCAGTGGCAAATGCGTCTTACTTAATGGTAACGAAAGATGCAGGATATGCCATCAACTATGTAACGCGAGAATCAGAGAAAGCTTTCAAAAAAGAGGAGAGAAAAGTCAAGAATCAACTTGTAGCTAGTTATGTAAAAGTTGATTTAGCAGGAGGCGACGGCAGTAGTTCTGGAGGTTCAGAAGAAGATTCTGAAACCTTGTCTTTAAGAAACTTTCAATCAAAGATAAAGAACTTTGCAAAAAGAACTTTAAATGTTATTACTGGCCCTATATTTGAGACAAACTTGTTTTTAGAAAACATAAACGAATTAAACCCTCAATTTCAAGGGCCGTTTGTTTCTACTAAAGTTTCGTATTTTCGCCCTCCAATCATTGAAGACTTCCAAATAGAGAAGGGCGTGGAATCTATAAGCTCCTCTATCTCTGATGAAGGAGTTACGACTGAAATATCTTATTCGTCGAGGAAATTTGCAAAAGTAGACAAGACTTTCATTGTAGAAAGTCTTGGAACACTAGGGTCAGAAGTATTGAAAGCCTCAAACCGAAGAGCGTTCATTAAGAATGAATTGTCTGAATAATTCGGAATAGCTTTATTGATCTTCAAGCAATTCTTGAAGCTCTTCTATATCTTCGATTAACTGGTTGTAATCGGCACTGTAATCATTATTGCAGTCATTCCATGTGTCTTCAAGCTCCATCATCCAGTGGAGTGCTTTTTGCATTTTTGATTTTATTTGATTATTCATTGTATTGCTTTAAGTCGTTAACGACCATCTTTTCTACTAATTTATTAAAAGACGTTTTTGGTTCCCATCCTAACTCTTTTCTTGCTGGAGTCGAGTCTCCTAATAAAAGTTCAACTTCTGCTGGCCTGTAGAAGTCAGGATTAATCAGAACAGCTTCAAATTCAGATTTATCAAATTTGCAAATGTATTTTTCATTAACTCCTTCTCCTTCCCATCTTCCTTCTAAATCTGCGACTTTGAAGGCTTGTTCAACGAAGTCTCTAATCGAGTGAGTTTCTCCCGAAGCCAAAACGTAGTCTTTTTCTTCTCCTCTTTCTTGATTCAACATGAGCCATATTCCTTTAACGAAGTCTTCTGAATCAGACCAGTCCCTTTTTGCATCTAAATTTCCAAGTTCTAGTGGCTTCGGCTTTTTATAAAGAAGCTCTTCATTTATTCTTGCAACTTCCTTGGTGATCTTCCTAGTAACAAATTCTTCTCCCCTTCGTATTCCTTCATGGTTAAATAGGATTCCTTGAACTGCGTATAAGTTGTAGGACTCTCTGTAAACTTTTAACAAATGGTGAGCGGCGCACTTAGAAACTCCGTAAGGAGAACGAGGCTTGAAAGGGTGCTTAATATCTTGTGGTGAGTAATCTACGTTGCCAAATTGTTCACTGCTTCCTGCATTATAATACCTGCAATGAGGCGCGTGTTTTTTAATGGCCTCCAATTGATACAATACTGCCATGAAATTTGTTTCCATGTGATTGACTGGCATAGACCAACTATTTCCAACAAATGAATTTGCGCCCAAATTGATAAAGTAATCTGGACATTCTTCTTCTATAACTCTCTCTACGTTGATTTGGTCAGTTATGTCTAGGTCAATAAGTTTGATCCTATCATTAGATAACAAGTTTTCTGGATCGTCAATCTCTCCCCTAACGACTCTTCTGATTCCGCAGACGACAACGTTATCGGTATTTCTAAGCAAATAAGAAGCCATTAGGTATCCGTCTTGGCCTGTAAACCCTGTGATTAAAACTTTTTTCATATTTTATTATTTATTGATAACTTTTAATATATTCTAGAGCCTCTAGTGGGCAGTTGAACTTTTTACCCTCAAACTCAACAACAAACTTGTCGTCAACATTTTTACCTCAACATACTCCATTTTTTATCTCAACCCATTTTGAGAAATCCACTTTAAAATTAAAGCTGTTTTCTAACATATCAACAGACTTCCATTTGTAGCCAAGGCGACAGAGAGATTCTTCTAATTTTGCGATTTTATCGTTCAAGCTAACGAGTAGATTGTCCGGTATGAAGCACACCACATCGCGATACCAAACAAGTTCTCCTTCTTTATGTTTTTCAAAATTGTTTGCACTAAATCTTCTCATTGTCTCTATTTTTATTTTAGAGCAAAATTTAATAAATGTCAAGCTTTTTATGTTATTGTAAAAACTTTTGGGAGAGGTTCTTTTGTTTTTTCAAAGTATTCCTCGTCAAATTCAAGCCTTTTCTTTTCTTCATTCCACTTGAAGGAGCAGTGTCCAAAATGACCTTGTTGGTATTGAACTTTTCTCCTTCCTATATTGTCGTTCATCCAACTATAATGATCAACCCAAGCTACGTCTTGCGGTATGCAAATGTTGGGCAGCATTGTATAATGCAACGTTTCGTTTGAATTAGAATCGGAATAAATAACATCATTATCCCAAATAAACCTTGGATGACTGAATTTATTTTTAGATTGTGTTTTGAAAATTCTTGGAGGGCAAAACGGTTCTTGCAAGTAAGTTTGAGTATCGAAAACAAAGTTTTTTAAACTAATTTTAAACCAATCCTCTTTTGACTGCCCTACAAATTCACAGATATTTTTAATATCTTTTTCTGAATAAATTTCATCAGCATCTACTATCCAGAAATAATCGACTCCCTCTGTAAGGAGATAATCTAAAGCCAAATCTCTAGCCTCTGCTTCTTTTATGAATTTCGGAAAATCAACAAGATAGTGAATCTTGCCTTCGTCTAAATATCTCCTCAAAATGTTCGTAGTCTCATCTTCGAAAGGCTCTTGGTCCTTGTATTCTAAAAATGGAACAGATACGGCTGAAATAACGAAGTTGTCTTTATTTAAAAAGGGAGACAAGGACTTTTCTACATACTCTTCAGAGTTGTATCCACAAAATAAAATTCCGTATTTCTTCATAATGCGGCTGGATTGTCTAAAGATTCATAATTTTTGACTTTCTCTATTTCTCCAATATGTTCTGCATTAACTTTTTCTGGATTAAAAAAGCAAAATGGAGTTCTTGAATCAGAAAACATCGACAGTATTTCTCCTGAGATAATTTCACAATGAACCTTTTCTAAAGCATCTAAATTTCTATTTATAAACCTAACGCTGTTGAACCACTCCGAAGATTTTACAATAGTTGGCTGAAAGGTAAAAGTTGGACCCCAAGGCGTATAATCTGTATTTTGTTGATGTATTAACCCGTCCACCACTTCGTCTGCTTTAGAGACATCTTTGTGAATGTCGTGATTTATTCTTACACAAAGTCTGTCTTTATCTTTATCTAAAAACTGCAAAGCCTTGGAAACGGCAACGGGCCATTTGCATTTAAAATCTAACAACCAATCGTCTTCACAAACTAAAGTAAATCTCCTTTTTCTTATTTTTTCGGAAGACAGTGCCGTAAACATATCTTTGTAATACTCTTTTGCATGAGAGCCTTTGTTGTGTGACCAATCTCCTTGAGAAATCAAAACTTCAAAGCCTCTCTTTTTTAAAAAGTCTTTCATTTCAATAAGTTGCTTTTCACCGTCTTCTAGTGAATACTTTATATGTGCAACTTTTTCATAATCTGCAAAGAATGGAATTTCTTCAATCATCCTTTCTACAGTGTGTTTGTAGCAGTCCTTGTAACCGAAATGCCCTTTTGTGCTTGTGTAAAGCACAATAGCTAAAGCGTCTGATATCATATTATTTTTTCCACCACTCCTTTTCTAAACCATGAGGTCTTGCGTCGTTTTCTTTTTCCAAAGTATCTAAATCCTGTGCAACTTCAACTTTTTTCCCGTTTCTTGCGCTCCAAATTTTACTCCAAAATTTATTGTTTTCAATCCTGTTGTTTAAATTTAAATAACCTAAATGTATAATGTGAGGAAATTGCGTATTGAATTTTCCGTTTTGCGTTTCTGTTTTAAAACTTAATTCGGCAATTGAAGACGTTAAATCTCCATTATGGTTGATTAATTCGCAAGTATCTGACTTTGTAACGTCAATTGTTCCGTCGCTTCTTATTGCGAAATTTACTGGCCCTCTTTTTGTTCCAGCCTTGGTGTGGATATACCATTTAGCATTTACTGATTTATAAGAGTCAAGGTCTTTATACAAATCAATTACTGGAATATGACATCCTAGTGGCATTTTAAACTGAATAATTCTTTCAGCCAAATCCTTCCAATAAATCTTTTCTCCACCAATTCTTTCATCAAAATCCTGTTGAATGACGATTTCATTAGAGCAAGCTTGCAATGCTGCGTTTTTTAACTTTCCATCAAAAAGAGGGTCGTCTAAATTTGTATCTTTTTTGACAACCACTTTAATACCGCCTTTGAAGCCTATAGCCTCTGCCGCGTATTTAATCGCCGTAACGATACTATTTTTTTCATCTTCAAAAGTAGCTATTACAATTTCGTCTGCGTATTTAGACCAATTCAATAAAGCGTCTTCCAAGTCAAAAAGACCGCTCTCAACGTTAAATAAAGAAGAGTATACAGAAATTTTCATATTAAACCACTACCTTCATATCGAAATTAACAAATTGGCATTCTTTATTCATATTTCCAATCCTCTTCTGTTTCCTCTATTTCTGCAAAGTCCTCTTTTAAGAAATGAAATCTATAAAAATTCCTCCAAACCCTGTGAGAGTTTATAAAACTTTTAAATGAATCTTTCTCTTTATCCAGCAAGAAGGATAAAAAATCTTTAAGACCTTCAACTGTCATTTCAAAACCCGCAGTCCTAGCATTATCTCTCATGTGCTGTCTTATGATTTCAGCCCTTTCATATTGCTCTAGCTTATTTTCGTAACCTAGAAGTAGATGATTCGACCTACCGTAAACCCATGCGTATTTCGCTTCGTGATCTATTTTGTTATCAATTGGCCTACCTCCTTCTTCGCCGTCTCTTATTCTCCAAGTGTGTTCTTTTTTGTCTTCGTTATAAAGGTCTTTTAAGTCCACAGAATGCGCTTGCGCTCCTTGTAATCCAAAATGAGGGCTTCCGGTAAAAAACATTGAATCATTATACTGAAACATAAATATCTTTCCATAATTGTAAACAGTTCTAATCCCCCTAATTCTTAATTGATCTACAAAATCTTCTATCTTTGATGCCCACTCTTCGTTGAATCTCTCCATAGAGTCTCTAAAAATACACCAGTCTCCGTTTTCAAGCCCTCCTTTTAAAAGAAGGTGGTTCATGCTATAATCGTGAGAGTTTACCCATTCTTCGTCGATTATTTTCCCACAACCTTTTCTTTCCTCTAAAAGTTCTCTCGTTCCGTCTGTTGATCCATGATCAACAAATATTAAGCCGTCAACGAAATTCCAAATAGGATCAGTGAGAGATTTTATATTCTCTTTTTGATCTTGTGTTATCCCAATTAAATATGTTTTGCTCATTTAGTATCCTGAGTAAACTTTGTATTCATATTTTTGGAAATTAAACTGAACGTCCCTTTCGGCTCTAAAAGAGTTTCTAAAAGTGCATCTTGGATCAAAAAACTCCCAATCCTTAGAGTCGTTTCCTTTTTCCTTGGCGAAGAGTCTTTTTCCGTCCCTTGCTGCTTTTAGGATTTTAATTTGTTCGTCGTAAGTCATTTTATTATTATAGAGTATAAAGCCACCAATCTAAAACATAATCATCCCTCTCTTTAAAATTGGGTTCATCAAGCCCTTCTACGGGAAAGCCTTCTGGTTCTTTGCCGCTTGGCATTGCGAGTTTCTTATTTACATAGGTTAGTTCTAAAGAGTCTGGAAAATCGACATATCTCGGAGAATGATTATTTCCATGAATATGCCATAGAGTGAATTTTTTATTTAATCTTTCAAAAAATAAGGCTGTTGCTTTTTTGTTTTCTTTAGCCTCTTTAATTTGAGGTTCTAAAACCCATCCTTCTGGCGTTTCTTCGATTAAAGAATGAACCTCAATAGTGAATTGGCCAAACCTGTCAGAGAGCAGCTTTAAATTTCTATCTGTAAGCCATTTATATTCGTTGCCTTCTATATCCATTTTAAGAACGGAATTAATCAAAGGCCTGTTAGGGAATTTATCCAAATGGTCTTTGAAATTTTCTTCGGTTAAATATTCCGATTTAAAATAAGCAACGCCGCCAAAATAACTTTCAGAAACCGGAAGAAATCCTATTGAACCATCATACATATGGACTTCGCATCCTTTGTCTAGCATTTCAGTTTCAAACGAAACGCCTTCTGGATCAGAGCCTATACCATAAGATAAAACAGCATCTACATAAGATGGGTCAATAACGTAGCCTCCATCACCACACCCTATCTTTTTTTTATTCAAACTGCGTTTAAAAGAGTAAGGCGTTAATAGTTTTTTTAAAAAATTATATTTGTTTGGGTTTTTTTCGTCAAAAAATATCATAACTCCAAAGCATTTTTTAGTTGTTTGAAAATTTCCCAACTCATTTCACAGTCATACAGTCCGTCGTGAAGCAAGTTTGGATCGTGTTTAATGCCGAAGTGTTTTAACAAGACCTTTTGGGACGCTTTGGCTTTTAAAGACCTATCATTTAGAATTTTATATTGCCATTCAGTCATTGAAGAATTGCCTCTCGGCTTCTCAAGTCCTTCTTTATGCGCCACTGCTAAAGGCCTTGTGTCTAAAATTCTGTCAATAAAGGAATAATCAATTTTTTCTCCACACATCTCAGACAAGACTCCTAAAATGTTTGCATCATATTTTAATATATTCTGGCCAAGAACCTTATATTCAGGATTATAAAGGTATTCTTTAAAATGATTCCAAGCTTCCTGTGGAGAGATTTTTTCTCTATCGTATTTTTTTTGATCGAAACCACAAAGCTTCTTAATAAAGAACGGCAAATCCAAATCGGGTATGTCAATGTAAATTTGTCTTTTGCCAATGACCTTGTTGCCTTGCCCCAAGACGTAGGAAAGCTCCCAAGGCCTTGAATAAGCCAAGTTTAAACCCTCCGTCTCAAGGTCAAACAATAAGTATTTTTGGTCAAACGGTAGCATTCTACTTGTTTAGTAAGTCTATCAAAACTCTGCTCTCTTTTGCGGGGATATCCTTAAAAGATTTCCAGTCTTTTACTTTATCGCTTTTGAATTCTCCAGCCTTCCAAGCTGTTCTTAAAAACGATTTGAAGTCTTCAAAATCGTTAAGATTTCTATTGCGAGCATGTCTTTCCAAAGTTTTTTGAGGACTAAAGCTTGCAGAGTCAACAGTTTCGACTTGTTTTTCTGGCTTCTGGCTTTTGTCGATTTCGTCAGCACCGACGATTGGTATATTTAAAAACGCTCTAACGCATCTTACAAAAGCTCTATTTTCCGCAATAGATTCTAAAAACTTTCTCGCAAAATTATCTGTATTATCCAAAGTTGCATTTGCAATGCTCTCAAAACAAGTTTCTGGAGATTCGTAATTTTCCAGAAATGTAATCTTGCATTTCACAACGGCCCTTGAAGTAGAAGACTCAACAACATTGTATTCGACATTTTTAAATCCTCTAATATTTGCAATCTCTCTAATTCCAGAGAGTTTAATTAAAAGTTGATAATCTTCTAAACCTTCTACTGATTTAGGAATCTGCTTTTGCCTTGACTCAAACCAATCTTTATTTGGATAAAGATGATCGTCAGAAACCATTCCTCTCCAATCAACTGATCCATCTTCTTTAAAGAGGTGTTCTTGACTTTCTAAAAGTCCGTATTCGTCTCTTTTAAATTTCTTTGGTCCTTTTTCGTTTTTAGCCATAGTATACTATAATTCAAATGTCTTTTTTGTCAAACGGTTATCTCAATTATTTTCCCATTGAATTTAATTTTTCTCATAATAAAATTGGATAACAAGTCGTTGCTACGAACTGACCTCGCCAGTAGCAGAACTTTGGTCGTTAGCTGATAAAAAACACGGTGTTGAGTCGCCCATCCATGAGCCGATCTGATTGAAGTGAAAAAATTCCTCTGCTTCGTTCCTATCCATGCCGTCTGATTCTAGGTGTTGGATTACCTTCTCCTTATCGTAGCAGACGATTGGGTTCTGCCCAAACCGCTCCACCACTCCAGCTATGCAGTCATCAAAGCCGTCCATAGTAAGCATTTCGTGTTCATCTGGATCAAATCCAGCGAACAAGTCAGAGCAGGAAATCCTCGCCTCGCCATCCCTCGTTGTAATTCCTCTCTTCATGCGTTGATAATTTCTTTGATTTTAACCAAGGAATTTTTGTAAGAAAAATTATCAATCAGGTCTTTCCTGATTTCTTTATTATATGTCTTTAGCTTTTCTTCAGCTTCTTCAAAACTTTTTATAATAGATTCGTCGCCAACTCTGTAAAATTTTCCTTGATTGAATGGACTGCCTTTTTGGAAAAATACTCCATCGTAACATTCCTCTTTTGTTTCGGGGCTTATCTTCACAATATTTTCTCCTTCAGCCCAATCCTTGTGGGCCATTCCATCTCCAACCACGCAGATATTACCAAGGCAAGCAGAATTAAAACTAGGCAAGTTCCAGCCTTCGTTAAAGTTACAGCCACTCAAATCAATATCAATAGCTTTCATTAAGCAATTAACTTCTGAGTTTTTCTCTAATCTTGGAAGGAAATTGATATTATTCCAATGCTTTCCACCCAAAGTTTCGTTAATTATTTTTTCAAAAATTTCTTTTCTAAAGAATGGGTTGTCGATCAAGCAGGTTAACTGGTATTTTGGATTGTTTCCATACTTTTTAAGCCAAAGCTTAATTATTTGTTGAGTATTTTTTCTTCTTTCTAATTTTCCAATTAAACCAAAATGAACTACGTCTTTCAACTTGTTGTGGCATTGAGCTTTTAAAATGTCTTCATCAAATCCTAAAGGAATATAATAAACATTATCCAAACCTCTGTCTTTAAAGATTTGGCAAGCTTCCGAACTAGAGAAGAAAACGGCCTTATGGTTTTTAACAAGATTGATTTCTTCAATGGTAGGCTCATCTACTTCGTAAAAAGTGTATAAATATCTATTAGCTCCAAAAGAAGATTCAGAACCGTTAATGTGCCAAATCTTCAATGTTGGGTCGTTTTCGTTAAACTTTTTTAATCTATTTTGCGCTGATATTAAGATTTCTTTTTTAATCTCATCATCAGCCTCGTCAAACGCCGAAAAGTCTAGAGCGTCTTTTTCAGGAAAAAAGCAAGACAGTGATTTGTCTTTAACCAATTCCCTCGCAAAGTTAAACGAGACATTTCCTAATGAAAGGTTATTGATTGGGGAATTTAATTGTATTTTCATTTTTTAAAAAATTAATAATCTTTTTGTGACAGGCTTGCACCGCTTGGGTTGATATTCCGTATTTCTCTCCTACTTGCTTTAAAGTCTGACCTACTTTTTTTTCTCCACCAAAATATATGTCACAAAACATTTCAGCATTTCTTTCTCCAAATCTAGACTTTACTTTTCTTAAAATTTCTTGCGTTTCATCTTTTAGGTCGCAATAACTAAATGGAGTTTCTTGACAGGTTTCACCCATTTCTTCAGAAAATTCATAGAATGATGGGCTTTTTGTGTGCTTAGTTCTTTCTGTTAAGCAGAGGTATTTAGTTTTATTAGCAAACCAAGTTACGAACTTTACTCCTTTTTCTTCGTCAAAGGTTTTTACAGCATCAAAAAGTATCGACTCTTTTTGTGATTCGAAATCGTCAAAGTAGGAAGAGTTGTCATACTTGGGCAGGTATTTTTGAATTATATTATAAAAAATTCCAGTGTGCCTTTCTGAAAGCTCTACAAGGGCTTCGCTAGAGTTTTTTTCTAAAATATCTTTAATTAAAATTCCGTCTTCCATTATAATATTCTGCCGATTTCTTTTTCTAAAATGTTTTCGACATTTGTTTTAACTGTTTTTTTGAAAGCATCAAGAGATTCTTCGTATTCCATCTTTAATACAACGTCTGCCGCTTCTCTTAATTTAGGATTATTTTTTTCTTCAAATTCGTTTGGGGCTTTCATTTCTTGCCCGTCAACAAGTCTGTCTAAATGAATGTGAAGTCCATTTTGTTTTTTAAACCAAGCCAGTTCGTCAGTTTCGTTTTCTGCAAATCTTAAATCCGAAATGATTGAAACATCACATTGTCTTTGTTGAATTTGTTTTTCTAATTTTTCAATCCAATACCTGTTTTTAGACAAGTCCCTCTTGGCATTGCCATAGGCGACAAGGAAGGGTCGTATAATTTTTTTCTCTTCTTCTTCCTCTGTCCACGCAGAAATTGACAAGTTTTCTTGAAGGAAAAATTGAATCTCTTTTCTAACTCCTTCGGCAAAAGCAAAAATGCCAACTGACTTGTCTGGAGCTAAGTCTGTTACTTGTCTTTTAATTTCAGACGCAAAAGAATCCTTACCCGATCTGGCAAGACCTGTCACTGCGATTAGTTTTGTATTTTCCATGTAATTATCTTCCTGTGGAGCCAAAGCCCTTTTCACCTCTTAGCGTAGTCTTATTTTCGAATTTGTCAACAAAAATTAATTCAGGGACACAAGGGGAAAAGAAAATAAGTTGGCCGATCTTATCTCCTTTTTGATAAAAGTTGCCCATTTCCTTCAGTGTTCTGAACCTTAGTTTAATTTCGCCACGATAGCTTGAGTCAATAACTGCTACAGAGTTGCAGAGTGACAGATGATATTTGCTAATGCTGGATCGGGGAAACACAAGACCATGCATTGAATTAGATGAAGGCGCAATTCTTACTCCAGTATTGTATTCAACGAAAAGAACATCACCGTCTTTATCTGTGATAAATTCAGGATCATCCCTAGCTATTAAATCTATACCAGCATCCCCTTGTTTCGGCTGCTCCAGATACTTTTCGTTTAAAATTTCTACGTAATGTCCCATGCATTATCATACGACTATAAAACAAAAAATGCAATTACAAAATAAATTAAAAAAACGCTTGACAAGATGTTTTTACGTATCTATACTTAATACGTAACGGGTAACGGTCCTTCGGCACTATACGGATTCAGTCATCAGTCCCTATCTGCAAAAGAATACGAGGAAATCTTGATTTCCGAGACCAGCGAAGCTGGAATACGTAACCTATACGACGTAACCTATACGACGTAACCTATACGACGTAACCTATACGACGTAACCTATACGACGTAACCTATACGAGCCTCCTACGCTTCGCTAGGAGGACGAGAAGAATGCTTTAATCAGTTTTTTTTACCAACGCATTCTTCTCGTTTTTTTACAAAAACATGGATTAAAATTACCCTTGCGGCGTCCTAATGTTTTTCTTATTTAATATCTTGACAAACGAGAATTAATCGTGTAAAATAGGCAGCAATGATTGAAGTAACCGTAACTCAAAAAATGCTCATTGATGCCAGAAAAAAGGCAGAAGAAATGGGCCGAATTAGAAAAAGCATATTAAACGGGGGCGGAAATTTGGCAGGATTTGTTGGAGAGTTTATTGCACAAAAAGTCTTGGGTGGCAAAATTAGCAATACGTTTGATTGGGATTTGGTATTAGAGGATGGAACAAAGGTCGACGTTAAATCTAAGCAAACTTCAGTAATGCCGAAGGATTATTACGATTGTTCTGTATCTGGTTTTAGCAGAAAGCAAGATTGTGATATGTATGCTTTCGTTAGGGTGAAAAACGATTTAACCGTTGGTTGGTTTTTGGGAGTAAAAGCTTCAAAAGACTATTTTGAGCAAGCAAGATTTTTGAAAAAGGGAGACAAAGATGGGGACAACGGCTTTACTGTCAGGGGTGATTGCTATAATATGAAAATTTCTGAATTAGACAAAGTATAATGAGTAAATCACAATCCCTTTTTACACCAAGAGAGCATTTTAAACCATTCAACTATCCGCAATGCGAAGAGTTTACAGACGCGATAAACGAGTCCTACTGGACTCATAAAGAATGGAACTTTACAACAGACGTTCAGCAATTTCATACTGAACTAGATGATTACCAAAGAGAAATCGTAAAGAAGTGCCTTCTTCTTATTTCTCAAATTGAGGTTAGCGTAAAAACTTTTTGGGGGCATTTGCATACTCACATGCCTTTGCCAGAAATTAACATGGTTGGAGCAACCTTCTCTGAGTCAGAGGTTCGCCACGAAAGAGCATACAGCCACCTTTTAGAAGTGATGGGCCTAAATGAAGAGTTTGAAAAAATGTATGATACTCCCGTCATCTTAGATAGACACAACTACTTAAAGAAGTATAAAGAATTTTCTAACGCAAGACTGGAAGAGAATTTCGTAAAGTCAATTATTTTGTTTTCTCTTTTTATTGAAAATGTATCTCTGTTTTCTCAGTTCTTTATCATTATGTCTTTTAACAAGCATAGGAAATTCTTAAAAGATATTAATAATGTTGTAGCTGCGACATCCAAAGAAGAAGCCATTCATGGACAGTTTGGCACTTTCCTGATTAACCAAATTCACGAAGAGCATCCTGAGTTTTTTACAGATGAATTAAAATCTTTAATTGTGAAGTATTGCCAAAAAGCATACAAGGCAGAAGAAAAAGTTTTAGATTGGATTTTTGATAATGGAGACACAGACTTTATTAAAAAGGACCAAGTTAAAGAATTTGTAAAAGATCGTTTAAATCAGTCGTTAATCGGCATAAAATTAGATGCAATCTTCGATGTGGATAAATCAGAACTAGAAAAAACTAATTGGTTTAATGAAGAACTGTTTAGTGACGCTCATTACGATTTCTTTGACCAGAGACCAACAGCTTATTCTAGGAAAAATAAATCCATTACAGCAGACGACTTGTTTTAATTTCCCACAGAGGAGCCGACTGAGAGCGGGAGGGGTGAAGGCTACAACGCCCCCTTACTCAGAGACAAAAACCCGCATATACTTTTAATTAATATGAAATACCCTTGGCTTAATAAAAAATCACGAATCTTTCTAGAAAACGGATACCTTTCAGAAGGAGAGAGTCCAGAGAAAAGAATTGAAGAACTCGCAAAAACGGCCAATAGATTTTTAAAAAAGGAAGGTTATGTAGAAAAGTTTTTAGATTACACATCTAAAGGTCACTTCTTATTTTCTTCTCCAGAGTGGGCTAACTTTGGAAAGGAGAGAGGTCTGCCCATCGCTTGCTTTGGAAGCTACGTAAGTGATAATATGGAGTCTATTTTAGATACGACTTCAGAAGTCGGCATGATGACAAAAATGGGAGGAGGCACTTCTGCATACTTTGGAGACATAAGACATAGAGGAGCAGAAATTTCGACAGGAGGCAAGTCAGATGGGTCCGTTTCCTTTATGAAAATTTTTGATACTTTAGTTGACACTTGCAAGCAAAGTTCTGTAAGACGAGGAGCAATGGCTTGTTATCTTCCAATTGATCATGGAGATATTAAAGAATTTCTTAAAATCAAACAAGAAGGACATCCTATCCAACATCTCTTCACAGGGGTTTGTGTAGAAGACGAATGGATGAAATCCATGATTGACGGAGACACTGAAAAACGTGAAATTTGGGCTGCTGTGCTTAAAGCTAGATCAGAAACGGGGCTTCCGTATATTCACTTTGTAGGAAACGCAAATAATCAAGCTCCTCAAGTTTACAAAGACAAAGGAAGAAGAATCAATGCTTCAAATTTATGTAATGAAATCCAGCTTTCTTCGTCTCCAGACGAATCATTTGTATGCTGTCTTGCGTCCATGAACTTACTGAATTACGATGAGTGGAAGGACACAGATGCTGTTGAAGTTTTGTGCTTATTTTTAGATGCCGTTTTAGAGGAATTCATTCAAAAAGCAAAAGGCGTAAAACACCTAGAGAGAGCAGTTAGATTCTCAGAGAATCAAAGAGCAATCGGGTTAGGAGCAACAGGTTATCATTCTCTTCTTCAAAGCAAGATGATTCCTTTTGAGTCCCTTGAGGCTCAAATGCTAAACGCAGAAGTTTTCGAGACAATCCACAAACAAAGCTTGGAAGCTTCAAAAAGAGCGGCAGCAGAGTATGGAGAACCTCCTCTGTTGAAAGGCTATGGAGAGAGATGGGCTACGAGAATGGCTGTAGCCCCAAATACCTCTTCTGCGTTTATTCTTGGTCAAGTCTCTCAAAGTATTGAGCCGTATAAGTCAAATTATTATGTTAAAGATTTGGCAAAGTTTAAATCTACAATTAAAAATCCATTTCTAGAAAAATTATTAAGAGAAAAGGGGGAAGACTCTGAAGAGACTTGGGCTTCTATTCTTAGAAATAATGGATCAGTCCAGCAATTAAAATGCCTCTCTGAAGAAGAGAAACAAGTGTTTAGAACTTTTGCAGAAATCTCTCAAAAAGAGATTGTAACTCAAGCGGCGCAGCGTCAAAAATACATTGATCAGGGTCAAAGCTTGAATATTACAATACCTCCCGAAACTCCAGCAAAAGAAATAAATAAACTCCTAATTTACGCTTGGGAGTCGGGAATCAAAGGCCTGTATTACCAGCACTCGACGAATGCAGCGCAAGCATTCTATAGAAAATTAAATGACTGTAAAAGTTGCGAAGGATAAAATTAAGGCCAGTAAGATAATGCTACTCTAGCCCACGAACTGCTTCCAGTGCATAAATAAAGATATTCTTGGTCGAAACTTATATCTCCACTGTTTCCAAATGCAGTTCTTGCCGTAGGGACAGTTCTTCCAGATGCTCCGATATTCAGTCTTTCTCCAGTTAAGGCTGTGAAATATTTTGGGCCAGTTATGTTTTGATGAGTGACCCTCTTTACCATCGCCCCGTCCAAAGTTTGTCCTGTCGAGAATAATTTAGCCTCTAAAGAGGCTCCGCTGGCAGCTAAGTCGTCATAGGCCACCCCACTTGCTCCAGTTATGATTTGCAATAAATCACCACTGCTAGATGTTAAATCTCCAAAGTCTGCAAGTGAAACTCCAGTGTGATAAGCATTGCCTAAAACCTGAAAGTCGCCACTGAAAAGTCCAGAGTTCGAAGCGTTAATGTGAACATCAGAGTCGAATATAGAAAAGTCTCCAGTTGAAAAAAGAGAGCCTTCTACAAAAGTATCATTTTTAATAAAAAGTCCAGAATTAAAGTCTATTGTAAGAGAGTTTTCTCTTTGAACAGACTCCTTTACTCGCGAAGAGCTTCCATCTGCTAAGATGGCAGAGCCTGTGCTTTTAGATATTATCGCTTGAGTTCCAAAAAGAATTGCTGCGTCGTCAGAATCTACAATTTGGTTATCAGAACCTCCAATTATAGTATTCTTATCTCCAGATAAGAAGCTTTCATTAGAATTAACAATGGCGCAGTTAGAACCGCTGTTAATAGAATCCAAAGAGTTTAAGACAGAATTATTAGAACCTATTTGTATGTCGTTAGATATATCGGAAAACAAAACTTGACCGTTATTAACTGTCAAATTCCCTGTTATATCAAAATTTCCAGTTAAAGATTCCAACAAATAACAAGAAAAACTTTCTACAAATTCATCAAAACGAAGATTGCCACTTGGAGTATTTAAAGAATAAGGCTCGTATTGTCTTTGATTAATCTTATTTTCCATTGATTTTTGTATGAGTTTTTTTTATACTCTTTAAAAGCTATACAATTATGAATTACACTGTTTTTAAGCCCAACGGCACGAATAAAGGGGCAAGAATCTCTTTTAACACTTCTAAGGTAAAAAATAATAAAGACCGCTGGCAAGAAAGGTTGTTTGTTGAATTAGTTCCACAAAAAGGATTTAATCAAGAAAAACAAGTAGCTGTATTTGATTATGCTAATAAAAAAAGCGTGATGATTAACCCAACGGAGGCTGGTGAAATGCTTCATACTATTTTGACTGGAATCCCATTTCAAACTTATCACAAAAACGGAGATAGCGGAGTTTGGATTAAATTCGCGCCGTGGACAAAGAAAAGACAGTTTGGACAAGAAGGCTCCAAAGGCCATCGAGTTGACACTGTATCTGATATTGCTTTTGGATTAACTGGAAAAGACATTTTTATTTCAGCATCCTTGAGTTGTGGAGAGTGTCAATGTTTAAAAGTATTGCTAGAATCATACATCAAACAAGCAATGGCAATTGACGCCTCTGAGTTAGCAAAAGAAATTAAAAAAAGAAATGAGCAAAAAAATCAAGATACTGTTCAACAGTAATTACAGTCGAGCATTAACTGGTTTTGGCAAAAATGCAAAAAACGTTTTAAGGCTATTGTCTGAAGACGAAAGGTTTGAGGTAGTAGAGGCGGCTAATGGAGTTTCTTTTTCAGCAGATTTAAAGACTCCTTGGAAATCTTACGGAACTTATCCAAACGATCCAAGAATCCTTCAAGAAATAGAACAAGATCAGCACAAAAAGAGGCTTGCTGAATATGGAAATTTCACCATTGATCAAATTATCAAAAAAGAAAAGCCAGATATCGTTCTTGGTGTGGAAGATGTATGGGCATTCGATTGGGTAAAAAAGAAATGGTTTGACAAACTAAATACAGTTATTTGGACCACTCTAGATAGTTCTCCAATTTTAGATCAAGCTTACTGGTTAGCTCCAAAGGTTAACAAATTTTTAGTATGGGCTTCTTTCGCAGAAGAGGAAATGTCCAAAAGAGGGTTCGATGTAGAAACAGTTCACGGCGCAATTGATTACTCTTCCTTCTTCCCGTTAAAGAATAGAGAAGAGCTTAGAAAAAAACATTCAGTTGATGAATCATTCCTTATAGGCTTCGTCTTTAAAAATCAATTAAGAAAATCCGTTCCAAATCTCCTTGAGGGCTTTAAGTTATTCAAAGAAACAGAATCTGGTAAAAACGCAAAATTACTTTTACATACAGATTGGCCACATAATGCAAATGCGTGGGATATTGAAAAATACATTAATGAATTAAATTTAGATAAAAATGACATTTTGGCAACCTATATTTGCAGGTCTTGCAAGGATTATTCCATTAAACCATACCAAGGAGAGGAAATAACTTGTGATTGCTGCGGCATAGAAAAAGGACAAGTAACAAAAAATAACGGCTTTGGAGTTTCAGAAGAGCAGTTAAATGAAATTTACAACTTAATGGATGTTTATTGTCATCCGTTTACGAGCGGAGGGCAAGAGCTTCCAATTCAAGAAGCAAAAAGTGCTGGATTAATAACTTTAGCCACTGAGTATTCTTGCGGGACAGATTCCTGCTATGAAAAGGACGGAGGAATGCCTCTAAAATGGGTCTCTTATAGAGAACCTTTAACTCAATTCATTAAGGCTACTACACTTCCAACTTCTATTGCAGAAAATTTAGAAAAGGTCAAGAATTTATCTAAATTAGATAAACATACATTAGTTGAAAATGCTATCAATTGCGTTTCACAAAGGTTTTCTGTAGAAAAGGCAGTAGGCAGATTAAAGGAAATATTTCTAGAACTAGGAAAAACTGATTGGGATTTTGATTTTGAAGATACAATTCCAAATTGCGAGTTCTCAATAGAAGTTGACAAAAACGTAAGTGACGAAAAATGGGTCGCCCTTGTTTATAAAGGATTTTTCGATAAAAAATTGTCAGAAAAAGATATAGAGGTTGAAAAGGCGTGTGAAATTATTAAGAAAAATGGAAGACAAGCATTGTTTAATTTTTTAAAAAAAACCGCATTAGAGAAAAAAGAAGAGTTAACAAAGAAGAAATCAAAAATCGAAGACTTCTTTTCTGAAGAAGACGAAAAAAGAGTAGTTGTCGTAATGCCAGAAAGCGCGGGAGATGTATTACTTGTTAATTCCTTAATTTCTAATTTAAAAAAGAAACACAAGGAACACAAAATCTATTTCGTTACAGACCCTAAGTTTTATCCTATGATAAGTTCTCATCCAGATATTGAGAACCTGATTCCTTATCAAAACGGAATGGATAACTTCCTTTTTTGGGAAGGAAAAGGAGAATATAAAGGATATGCAGATATAGCTTACTTGCCGTTTGTTGGCAGTCAAAGATTTCTTAATTATTTACATGGTCCAGAAGACGAAGAATTTCAATTCAACTTATATTCAACAAATTTCGAAAGATGAGTCATTTATTAGAGCTTTATGCAAAAGATTTGGGAGTGCAAATAGAACATAAACCTTCTATTCGAAGCCATTTTGTGCCTATCCCATTTGAAAATTATATAACTATACATACTAGCAATAAAGTTCCTGCAAAAAATTATAGTTATTGGCCTGAAGTCGTTTCGATTTTAAAGCGCGAATTAGAAAAGCGAGGTATTAAAATAATTCAAGTTGGAACACAGGAAGACCCAAAAATAAATGGTGTGGATTTATTTATGAATAAAACATCTATGCATCAGATGTTCTTTTTAGTTGAAAACGCGAAATGCCATGTTGGAATAGACTCTTGCCCCGTTCATGTGGCTTCTGCTTATAATATCCCAACTGTAAGTCTGTATGCCCACACTTACGAAAGTAGCTGCAAGCCAATGTGGAATCAATCTAAATCAAAAACTATAGAATCACATAGAAATGGAGATAGGCCTTCTTATTCTTACAACGAAGACCCTAAAAAAATTGACATCATCAAACCTGAAGAGATAGCAAACGAAGTGTTTAAAAAATTAAATTTTGATTCTTGGAAAAGTATTAAAACAATTTATATTGGAGATAAATTCTTGCACAAAACTGTTGATATTATACCAGTTGAGATACCGAAAGTAAATATTCCTGAAGATTGCAAAATTAGAGTTAGAATGGATAAAGTTTTTAATGAAAATATTCTGCTTCAAATTTTACAACAAACAGATAAGAAATTATCCATCAAGACAGACAAGCCTATATCAAAAGTATTTTTACAAAACTTTGGCGCAAAAATAGATCAAATTCAATATTCTTCAAAAGAATTTGACCCTGATTTTTTGGAGTCATTAAAAAGTTCTGGAATTGAATTTAGATTAAGACTCAAGCGCAAATCGAAATTAAAAGAATTTAGAAACAAGTATTTTAATTACGAGATAGAGTTGGATGATGACAACAAAAAGGCCAAAAAATTAAAGAAGGAAATAGGCGATAAAATAAATGTCGGAGACATAAAGGCATTTTCTGGAAAATTTTATATTATTGGAGATAAAGTTCATACGTTCTTGGGTGATCCAAAAAATGATTTAAACTTTTGGCTTGACCTTCCTTATTTCATGTGTTATCTTGAAGAACATCAAGAAATTAGCATCAATGAAAAAACCAACATTCTTTAAGGAAAGAAAGGCTTTCATCAAAAAAATGATAAACCCTTCTGTGAAAGTGGTTTACGCAAGAGAGCAGAAATTAGCAAAGGATATTTTTGAAAAATATCCGGTTGATTTTTTAAATATGGTCAAGCAACCGTTTGATTTAAATAGTCTAGCTTGGTTTCTCTCGAAAGATGGAGAGCAGTATTTGAAAAAAGAATTAAGTAGGTTTTTATACAAACCAAAAGAGGATAAAATAGTTGCAGGAACTGAAAAAAAAGGTTATAATTTTGCAAAGAAAAAGATTAAGAAATTTAGGGAATTTTTAGATGAGTAAACAAGACGTATCCGACAAAGCGACAACAAAACAGTATTTTGAATCAAATAGAGAGTTTCATTATAACTTTGAGGAATTTAGGGGCAATTACTCCGTATCAACTGGTTCTAAGATTTTAGATCAGGTAGTTGGTGGAGGCGTTTCTTCAGGGCTTATTAGATTTGTAGGACCAACAGAGAGCGGAAAGACTGCTGAAGCTTTAGAAATTCAAGGCAACTTTCTAGAAACAGTCGAGGACTCAAAAGGAATTTTTGTAAAAGCAGAAGGAAGGCTTTCGGATGCGATGAAAGAAAGGACGAAAATAAAATTCGTCCATGATCCCGAAGAATGGGAGGTGGGAACTTCCTTAGTTTTTGAGTCGAACGTATATGAAGTTGTTTTTGATTGGCTAAGAATGTTAATCAAAAACGAAAAAAAGATTAGATACCATATCATCATCGACTCTATGGACGGGCTTATTCCAAGAGCAGCATTGGATAAAGGAACAGAGGATGCGCCCAAAGTAGCAGCAGGAGCATTAATGACTGGAGATTTCTTGAGAAGAACGAATCTTGGACTTTCAAAAAGAGGTCATCAATGTATTATGATGGGCCAAGTCAGGGCGGAAATTAGAGCGTCTCAATATATAGCAAAGGATAGGAATAAACTAGGAGGAGCTTCTGGAGGAAACGCGGCAGTTCATTATCCTGATTGGGTTTTTGAATTTATCAGACCCAATAATGATGATTTCATACTGCCAGACCCTAAATCAAATATTGGCGCAAATAACAGACCTATCGGGAGAATGGCTAAAATTAAAATCTGCAAATCAACAAACGAAACAACTATGATTCCAGTTTCTTATCCAATTAAATTTGGAAGAAAAAATGGAAAATCAATTTGGGTTGAAAGAGAAGTGGTAGACCTTTTAATGGCTTGGTCTTTTCTTGAGAAAAAAGGAAGCTGGATCAAGTCTGAAAAATCTTTAACAGAATTTTTAGGAGAAGAATTTAGAATACAAGGCTTAGACAATTTGTATAACGAAGTAGAAAAGAATCCAGAACTTTATAAAAAGTTTAATAAGTTTTGCAATAAGGAAATTTTTGATGCTTTATAATGGTTTTTTTGACTTTAAAAGGTTTTGAAAAAAAAGTAAGGTCTACCCACAAGTATATTATTGATTGGGAAGGAAAGTCGTTATCAAAATTACAAAAACAAGCAAAGGAAATCCTTTATGAATATTGGTGTTCTGACTTTGTTTATGAAGAGTTTCCCGTTGCAGGAACCAGACTCTCCTTTGATTTTTACAATGCTTCAAAAAAGATAGCTTTAGAAGTTGACGGTAGGCAGCATTATAAATTCAACAAACACTTTCATTCCAATAGCCGCCAGAACTTCTTAGATCAATTAAGAAGAGACGACACCAAAGAAAGATTTTGTGAAGCAAACAATATAACTCTATACAGAGTCGTAGAAGGAGAAAGTATAAAAGATCAGATAGAGTCTTTAAATCTTTAACTTGACAACTGCTAAGTGATGACGTATCGTTAGGCATGATACCCTTATTTAAGACTCATTTTTCAATAGGAAAGTCGATCCTATCTATTGATAGAATTTTTGAACTAGCAAAAGACGAGGAGCAAGTAGTTGTGGTAGAAGACTCTTTTGCAGGTTTCCGCAAAACCGTAAAAAAGGCAAAAGAACAGGGTAAAAAGTTGATTTTCGGGTTGAGAATAGATTGCAGTCACGAAGACAACGCTTCAAGCAAGATCGTTCTTTTTGCTAAGAACGATAGTGGACTTAAAGAACTTAGAAAGTTATTTTCTGAAGCATACGTTAAAAACGATGGAATTCTTAATTTTGAAAGCATTCAATCTTGTGATGTTTTGGTTGCGATACCTTTTTACGACAGTTTTTTGCATAAAAGAATTCATAATTTCGGCAACTCAAACCTTCCAATAGAAAAGCTAAAGGAATGCGTTGTTTTTGAGGAAGAAAACGGTCATCCGTTTGATTATCAAATTCAAAGAGAAATAGACAAATTGAAGAAGTTAAATTTAGACAGCGTAAAATTTCAAACTGCCAAAACAATTCTTTACGAAAAAGAACTTGACTTTCCGGCATTCCAAGCTTATAAGTCCATGTGCGGAAGAGGCACTGGAGGGAGGCCAAGAAAATTTGACGCACCCGAAATTGAAGATTGTAATACGAAGAGATTTTGTTGGGAGGATTATGGAAAAAAGTAAACTAAATATACCAGAGAGCTTGTTTTCGAAGCTCTATGATAGGACAGGCTATCACGCAGGAGGGAATAAAGGATTTTTTATTTTCTACGTGGACTCATCAGGAAATCCAACTTGTGCAGAGAATTTCGAAAATCAGGCAACAAGGATGGCCGTCAAAGGTGGTATCAAAAACTTTCTAAAGGAAGAAAAAAGAGGAGAAGAATTTTTTGCAGATTTTCAATTAGATGATTAAAAGCCTAACAATAGAAAAAAGCGTTCTTTCGGGAATCTTGCAGCACCAAGAAGAGTGGCATCAAGTCAATCTTTTAATTAAAGAGCAAGATTTTTATTCGGAAGACTCGGAAGTAAACGTCACACTGTTTAAAATGATGCGATCCGCGTTAAATAACGCGGAAGCTCTTGACGATACAATTCTGATCGAAAGAGTTGTTAATTTAGGAATTTCATTCCCCGACTCTATTGACATTTCTGAATACATAAGAAGCCTATCCTTTAACAAGGTTAATAAGGAAGTTTTCTTAAATTCGATCAGAGAGCTTAAAAAATTCTCTGTTAGAAGAGAAGCGTTTGAAGAAGCGAAAAGAATTCAAGCTTTTGCAAAAAGCACCGATCCTAATTTAAAATATTGTGAAATAATTGATGAATTGGATAAAATTCATAATGAGACAATCTCTTCTTTTGAGAGAGAAGACGATGTATTAGTTAACTTAGCAGAAATCGCTGAAAGCATTGTTGAAGACAGGGGAGAAAATCCGCCAAAAGAGGTTGGATTTATGGGTCCGTATCAAACTATTAATAAAATTTATGGTTCAGTTTTAAGACCCGCAAACATCTTAGTAATTTGCGCCAGAAGTAAGGCAGGAAAAACTACCCTAGCTTTAGATTTGTTATTAAAAACAGCTTATAAATACAAAGTTCCAATTCTTCATTTTGATAACGGAGAAATGTCGGAAGAAGAACTTGTTTTTAGAATGGTTGCTGGGGCTTCAGGGATTCCAGTTCACTTATTGGAAAGTGGTAAGTGGAGAACTCATGGATTTAACGACCTAAGTGCGGAACAGGTTGTTCAAAAAGTTAGAGAAGTTTGGGACAAAGTTAAAGATATTAAAATTCTGTATAAAAATGTAGCAGGAATGACTTCAGAAGAAATGGTGGCAACTTTAAAAAGAATCTACTACGCAGAAGTCGGGCGCGGCAATGAGTTAGTATTTTCTTTTGACTATTTAAAGACAGATTTCTCAAATTTAGGAAAAGGAAGCGAATGGGCTTTTGTAGGAAAAACCCTTCACGACTTCAAACAGTGCATTAGTAGAGAATTGAAATTTGATGGAAAACCCGTTGTCTCTATGGCGACTTCTGTTCAAGCAAACAGGACTGGAATTTCAAATGCAAGAAATGCAGCGACAGATGACGAATCAATCGTATCTTTGTCAGACCAGATTACTCAGTTTTGCTCTCACCTTTTTATTCTTAGAAAAAAGAGTATTGAAGAAATGCAAGAAGAGGGAGAATCCTTTGGCACTCATAAACTTATACCTACTGTAGCAAGACACTTGGGAGAAGACCCTTTTGGCCATTTAAATGCAGTAGAAATGGAAGACGGAGAAAAAAGAGATAATTTTATTAATTTAAAAATTGATAACTTTAATGTCGAAGATCGTGGAGATTTAAGAGACATTGTAAAAACTAGATTAGGCCAAGATTTAGACGCGAATACAGAAACAGAAGAAGGTGACTTACCTCAAGGCTTTTAATTATAAAAAGGTTTTAGGAAATGATTGATTATGCATCCATACTTAGAAATTTAGGATACACATTGTCTGATCGAGGCAGCTATTGGCAAACTTCTGCAATATACAGGGGTGGAGACAATAAAACAGCGATCTCTATTTACAAAGACAGTGGCGTATGGACTGATTTTGTGGCTGGTTCTGTAGCTTTGCCTTTCGAGCTTTTACTAAAAAAAACTTTAAAAACAAACGATGTGTCGCACATCATAAAAGGTGAAGAGTTTAATTATACAACAAAAAGGAGAGAACTTTTGAAAGAAGAAAAGATATTCAATAATTCAGTTTTAGAAAGACTGCTTCCAGATTTCGATTTCTTTAACAATAGAGGAATCTCCGTTGCTACCCAAAAAGCATACAAATGCGGTTTGGCCACAAATGGAAAGTTCTTCAGGAGAATGGTCTTTCCGATATTTCGAGAAGACGGTTTAATTCATGGATTTTCTGGAAGAAAAGTCGTAGAGGATAATGATTACCCGAAATGGCTCCATAGAGGAAAAACTGCAAACTGGCTTTACCCTTATTTTTCTGTAGACGGAGTTAAAGAGCAAATAAACGAGGAGGGTCGAATTTTTGTAGTTGAATCCATTGGAGATTCCATGTCTCTTTATCAGGCTGGAATTAAAAATAATTGTGTTGCTTTCACAAACTCAATGAACCCTCATTTGATTTCTAAATTAAATGGAATGAACAAAGATGTCATTTTATCATTTAACAATGATAACGGTCAAAATAGAGGATTTGATGGAGCTTTGGCTTCATTGTTGAGAATGATTGATTCGATAGACCTTGATAGAATTTGGTTCTGTCCTTGTCCGCGAAAAGGCTACGACTTTGGAGATATGACGACAGAAGAAATTAAAGCTTGGAGGTCTTCTCTGAAATTTGATTCAGAATCACAAAAGAAGGCAATTAAAGAATTGATTGATTATGCGCCCAACGCTAAAATTACTCAAAAGCTAAAGAGCAAAATAAAAAAGCTAATAAAAGAGTATGAATTCAATTATGAGTAGAACGCCTTAAAGTAGAAAAAGCAAAATGAACCAAAACAAAATTCCATTGTCCGCAAGCAGGATAAAAACCCTAGATTCTTGCAGTTGGGAGTATTATTGCAATTATGTATTAAAACTTCCAGATCAGACGAATTCTGGCGCGGTGATGGGGTCTTGTTGTCATAACCTTTATGAATATTTAGGCGAAGAAAAAAGAAAAAAGATTTTCGATAAATTAGTTAAACATCAAAACGTAAGTTGCTGCCCACAAGTGGAGAGATACATAAACTCCTTCTTAAAGAAAGAAGGGTTTCCTCCAAAAGACCTTGCAAAGTCTGCCCACGGCGAAGAAATATCTCATTTCGACTTAGTGGAAAGAATGCTTTTAGAAGGCTTGAATTACGACTTTTTTGGAAAAGACAAGGGCGAACCTACAGAGTCTCACTCTGAAATATCTTTCGATATTGATGTGGAAGAGGGTGAGTTCTCCTACAGGGTAAGAGGATTTATTGATAAATTATTTCTTTTTGAAGATAAGTCGTTGGCTATCATTAGAGACTTCAAAAGTAGTAAAAACAAATTTCAAGGAAAAGAACTTGAAGATAATATTCAAGATCAGATTTACAGGTTGGTAGTGAAAAAGCTATATCCTAAATATAGCAAGGGGTGGATGGAATTCGTTTTTTTGCAATATGATTGCGAAAAGCACTGCGAAGAAGCTTGGACTTACCTAGTAGAAGGAGAAAATGAATATTTAGTGGGCATCAAATCGAATGATGGAGGAATATTAGTAACACCAGAAATGTCAGAAGGGGAAATGAAGGGCTTAGAGTATTACTTAACTGATATTCAGAAAATCGTAGACAATTTCGATGAAAAATTGGCAATTTCAAACATGGCCTCAGAAAAAGGTTGGCCTGAAAAATACGAAGGATTTGCTGGCCTTATCAAGTGCGGAAGAGCAGAGAACCCCAAGCAAAAAAAAGTCAACGGCGACAAGATGTGGCATTGCCCAATGAAGTTTGGTTATTTTTATTACGAGCTAAAGGAAGGCGATAAGATTGTAAAAACCTCTAAATTAAAAAAAGACCTTAAACCGTTAAAGGGTCAAAAAATAGAAAAGAAGTTCTATGGAGGATGTCCAGCTTTCAATAACTTAAAATACAATAAAGATATAATTGCAAAAGCAAAAGATCAGGGGTTTGAAGTCGAAGACCCTCAAGGCCAAGGTTGTTCAAAACCAGAAGCTAGAGACTTGTGGTAAAATCAACACTGCTTTTATCATTAAATAAAAACGCAAGTTGATTATTATGGATAATCCTACTAAAATTTAAGTAGGATGCCTATTTATCTATACAAAAACAAAGACACCGAAGAAGTTCGGGAAGTTCTTCAAAAAATGGACGAGAAGCACGTTTATTTTGGAGAAGACGGTGAAGAATGGGAGAGGGTATGGACCGTCCCAAACGCCTCTATCGACTCTCTTTCTAATTGTGACCCATTTGATAAACGATCTCATGTGGAGAAGACTGGAAACATGAAAGGAACCATTGGAGACTTGTGGAATGCAAGCAAAGAAATGTCGGAAAAGAGGGCAGAAAAAATTGGAGCAGAAGACCCTGTAAAAAGAAAGTTCTTTGATAAATACCAAAAACAAAACAAAACAAAACACTTTGCAGACAGGCCGGAAGTGATTAAAATGAAAGGGGCGACAATTGACTTTTCAAAGCCATTTGTTGAACCTAAATTGGATTAATTTACCCTGTTACCACAATAAACTATTTATCGAAAGAATCAAAAAAATGACTGAAATCCTAATTTTAGATTACAATAGGCCAAATGAATTAAAGAATTTACTGAATTCTCTGAAAGAGAATGCTTTATTTGAAAAAAAGATTGTTGTATTGAACAACGGGGGAGATAAATACGCTGACAAGTTTCTCAAAGAAGGACTGTGTGATAGGGTTATCAATAATTCAATCAATATAGGTTGCGGAGCCGGAACCGTTCAATTATTTTCTCAGTGCCAAAGTGAATTTGCCTTTTACATACAGGTAGACCACTTGCTGCAAATGCAATTAACTGAACAACATATAGACTTTTTTACAGAAAAGATTGTTTTCGAAAACAATTACTATATTGATTTGGCAGGAAATCAAGGGCATGGGAATTATTCGGAAAGGGCGCAATTTATTAGACGTTCAGACTACTTAATCGCACAAAAAGATTTCGGTGGTCCCGGCCCTCTGGACAATTTAAAATGGACGGAAGAAAGCGTTCAAGACTACATGAAAAAACAAGGGCTTAAATTCTTTTCTTTTTACCCAATTCCCAATCAATTGATTCCGCCGTTCAGAGACTGCGGTTGGGATAGTGCTAGAGAAAATCCAGATGGATCAAAATGGTTGCACAATCCAGACACAAAACTTCTTAAATGCTTAAACCCTCCAACCGAAATTTTCACATTCCCTCCTTTGGATGAGGAGGAGTGGGAAATGGCTATAAATGGACTTTGGCCAGAAGGGGGGCAAGTTCCCAAACAGTGGAAAGGCTCTGAGTTTGAAGTGTGGAACAAAATAAAGACTTGACAAACCCTACTTTCGATGTATGTTCATTGAATGAATTTTGACAGTTTTGAAACCTATGAGGATTTTGAACCAGCAGGTTTGGAGTTGCCCAAGATTGAATTAGAAAAAAAGACTCTCAAAAAGCTTGGGTTGGAAAAAAAGGCTGATAGTTTAGAAGTTTTAAAGGCCTTATCAAGAAAGGGTATTAAAGACAGAGGGATAGACAAACTTTCCAACAAGAAGGAATACTACGATAGGGCCAAATATGAAATTGATATTTTTGATGAATTAGGTTTTGTTGATTACATTCTTTTGAATTGGGATGTAGTT
>Ga0255773_10000452_pt1 | contig 44078 bp, 41 predicted proteins | sample 011ome_17_FD_179971 | JGI IMG/M metagenome (GOLD analysis project Ga0255773, IMG submission 179971) | Coastal salt marsh microbial communities from the Groves Creek Marsh, Skidaway Island, Georgia - 011502XT metaG (version 2) | ecosystem: Environmental > Aquatic > Marine > Intertidal zone >... | reverse complement strand
ACAGTAATGGTGACTTTCATGTTATCATTTCTAATGCAGCCGGACAACAAGTACAAGATATTAACCTTGGTGGTGCTACTATTATTGCCGAAGCTACCGCAGCTAAGACTGCTGCAGAAGCCGCCTTGGACACATTTGATGATAGATTTCTTGGAGTTAAATCTAGTGCTCCAGGCTTAGACAATGATAATGATGCTTTAGTAACTGGTGCTTTGTACTTTGATAGTACTATTTCGCATCTTGGCGTATATAATGGAAGCTCTTGGATTTATCCTCTTCAAGCAGCTCAAACCAGTGCTACAGCAGCTGCCGCTAGTGCTAGTGCAGCATCTACCTCAGAAACTAATGCAGCAACCTCTGCTACTAACGCTGGAACCAGTGCTACTAACGCTGCTAACTCAGCAGCTCAAGCAGCTAGTTCAGAGAGTAGTGTATCAGCTGATGCTACTACTGCAAGTACAGCAGCCACTAATGCTTTAGCATCTCAGTCTGCAGCAGCTACAAGTGCAGCTAATGCGGCTACTTCAGAAACTAATGCAGGAACTTCAGAGACTAATGCAGCTAATAGTGCAACTAGTGCAGCTAGTGATGCTACTTATTCTAACAATAGAGCTAATGCAGCAGCAGCAAGCGCAGCAGCAGCCTTAGTATCAGAAAACAATTCTGCTACATCAGAGTCTTCAGCAGCTTCTAGTGCTACAACAGCAGGTAATCATTCAGCTAACGCAGCGGCTAACGCAGTAGCTGCAAATAGTTCTAAGATAGCAGCAGCTAGTTCTGAAAGTAATGCACTTAACTACCAAAGTGGTGCTCAAACAGCTGAAACAAATGCAGCATCAAGTGCTACTGCAGCAGCTAATTCTGCTAGTGCAGCCAGCACATCAGAAACAAATGCAGCATCAAGTGCTACTTCGGCTGCTACCTCGTTAGCTTCTGTACAAACAGTTTTTGATAACTTTGATGATAAGTTTTTAGGCACTAAAACATCAGATCCAACTGTAGATAATGATGGGGATGCCTTAGTAGAAGGTGCTATGTACTATAACAGTACAACAGATGTTATTAAGTTTTATAATGGAACTTCTTGGGAAGCACCTAGTATAGCAGCATCTAATAGTGCTACAGCAGCTGCTACAAGCGCATCTAATGCAGCTTCAAGTGCTACTAACTCAGCTTCTTCAGCAACAGCTTCAGCTAACTCAGCGGCCTCTTCTTTAACGTCAGCTAATAATGCTGCAGCCTCTTATGATAGTTTTGATGATAGATATTTAGGAGCTAAGGCTTCAGACCCAACCGTAGACAATGATGGAGATGCTCTTTTAACAGGGGCTATTTACTTTGATACTACTAATGACGTAATGAAAGTATACAATGGAACAGACTGGCAAAATGCTTCTAGTTCTATTGAAGGAATTAAAACAGATTTTATTTATACTGCTACAGCTAACCAAACAGTCTTTAGCGGTAGTGACAATAATAGTAATATTTTAGCAATTGATAAGGCTGGCTTACTTAGTTTGTTTATGAATGGTATTAGACTTATTCAAGGAACAGACTACACAGTTAACGTTGGAGGAGATTCTGTAACTTTAACCAGTGGGGCGGCTGCTAATGATGTTATTGAAATTCAAGTCTTTGGTAACTTTACTGGTCAATCTGGTGCAGAGGTAGCTATTACTGGTGGTAGTATTACAGGGCTTTCTAACTTAGGAATGTCAGGCTCTACTACTGTAACAGGTATTCTTGATGAAGACGATATGGTCTCCAATAGCAATGTTAAATTAGCAACTCAGCAATCAATTAAAGCTTACGTTGATTCTTCTATTCTTACTAAAGATAATACAGATGAAATTACAGAAGGCTCTACAAACCTTTACTATACAGATGCAAGAGCACAAGCAGTTAGCATTAATAACGTAGTTGAAGATACTACTCCACAACTAGGTGGTAACTTAGACCTTAACAGTAATAATATTACTGGTACAGGTAATTTAAATATTACTGGCACAGTGACTAGCGATGGGCTTACTGTGGATGGGAATGTTACTTCTGATAGCCTTACAGTCTCTCGCATTGGCGACAGTTCGTCTGCCTTAATTACGATTGACACTGACGCTACTACACACTCAATGCTTAGGTTTCAAGAGACAAGTTCTGATGTATGGCGTATTGTTAAAGAGCCTACAAATGAACTTGTTATTGACAGTGGCGCAGGAGAAATTCGGGCAAGGTTTGACACTAACGGCGACATCAGCTTTTACGAGGACACAGGCACCACGGCAAAGTTCTTCTGGGATGCAAGTGCTGAGCGGTTGGGCATTGGGACAGCCAGCCCTGAAACGAGTTTGCACATTTTTCAAACATCAGCTTCAGCTATTCTTAGATTGCATAGAAGTGGCGCAACAAACGCAGCAGACGCAGAGTTAGGTCAGGTTGAGTTTTTTAATGCTGACGGTTCAAACGATGGGCCTAATGTTGTGGCTAAAATCGTAGGAAGCACTCACGGCACAAATGGTTCAGGTGGAAATCTACGGTTTTTCACCCACGATGGGTCTGAAGGTGGCGAAGGCTCTGACCCTGTTGAGAGGTTAAAAATAGATGGCTCAGGCAATGTTGGTATTGGAACGAGTTCAGTCACATCTGGCTTCAAACTAGACGTTGTAGGTGACGCACGTTTTAGTGATGTAGCTGGTGACGATGGTGTTGAATTAGGATGGTCAGCAGGGGGTTCTGCTGGGTTTGTTCAAGCCTATGATAGAGGTGCAAGTGCTTTTAGAGATTTAAAGCTAAACAACGCAGTAACCATCAACAGCAGTGGTAACGTTGGTATTGGGACAGATTCGCCTAGCAACGTGCTACACGTTCATCAGTCAGACGCATCTTCAAACTCTTATGTACATATAACTCATGCTGATGGTGGATCAGCAGCAACAGATGGTTTGTCTATTGGGTTAGAATCTAATGGCATAAATGCAGCAATTAGAAACCGTGAAAACGGTTATTTAAGAATGTACACCAACAACACAGAAGCCATGCGTATCGACAGCAACGGTCAAGTTGGGATTAATGCGAGTTCGCCTAGTTCTTTTTCTGGTTCAAGATTAGTAGTTAAACCTAGTGCAGGTGACGCTGGAACCAATGATGTACAAAGCTGGGAATACACAAGTTTTTCCGCAGGTTCTGAATATGATCTTAGATTACAACAAGTTGTTAGTTCTGGTTTAGTAAAACATCAATTTAACGTAAGAAATGCTGGTACAGATTACACTAGCAATCTTGTGCTTGATAGAGGTAATGTTGGAATTGGGACGAGTTCGCCAAGCAGACAGTTATCTTTGTATGGATCAGCACCTTATATGGCTTTCCAGAACGCAACAACTGGCGCTGGATCGGGAGATGGGTTGCAAATCCAAATGGCGGGGTCTGATGCTTACATTTGGAACTATGAAAATAGTTTTATGGCTTTTGGCACAAATGGCACAGAAGCCATGCGCATCGACAGCAGCGGTAATGTTGGCATTGGAACGAGTTCGCCTAGTGAAAGCCTAACAAACCGTGGTAATATATTTATTGAGACAAACTCAACATCGGCAGATAGTGGCAACGGATTGTTTTGGCATTCAACTACAAACGGTTGGTCTACTTCAACTGCCCATGCAGCAATCTATGGTAAACGCACAGATGCGTCTAACGGTTATATAAGGTTTGACACACGTCAATCTGGTACTACGGAAGAAGCCATGCGCATCGACAGCAGCGGTAACTTGCTGGTGGGTAAGACTTCTTTAGCCATTGGCGTAGTAGGAACTGAAATCAGGGCAGGTGGTCAGCTTTTGGTAACAGCAGACGGTGATAATCCAGCAGATTTCAATAGAGAAACGTCTGATGGTGTTATTGCTTTATTCCGCAAAGACGGCTCCACTGTGGGGAGTATTGGGACTAGTGGAGATGACTTAACAGTTGGTAATGATGTTACTACTGTAAAGTTCCACAATGGTTTAAACACAATTCACCCTAACGGCACTGGCTCTGGCTCTGACGGTCTTACAACGCTAGGTTGGACTAACAACCGCTTCAAAGACCTCTACCTCTCTGGCGGTGTCTACCTTGGCGGCACTGGGTCGGCTAATAAGCTGGATGACTATGAGGAGGGGACTTGGACGCCTGTTGTATATGATACAAATACTAGCGGTCATCAATTAACGCTCAACAATGTTATTGGTAAATATAAGAAGATTGGAAACTGGGTAAATTGTACCCTTCAAGTAGGTAGAAATGACGCCACATCTTTATCAGGTGTTATTACTATTACCAACTTGCCTTTTACTGTTGCAGCACAAGGTTCCGCAACAGGCGGTACATTTTGGTTAGATAAAACATCAACTGATAGAATTGGGGTTGTTTATGTGGTTCCTAGTGCGGATAGATTTTACCTTTTATCAGACCATGCTGTAGATAATTATCTTTTAATGTCCGAGTGGCAAAATGCACGGCCTATTTATATCCAAGTATCCTACAATTCAGCTTAACCCACTGCATAGCTTTGGGTCGGACAGTCCAACCATCAAAGGAGATAAACGATGGCACTAACAGAAGAAACAGTACAAGACAAAATAGAGATCGTGGGCGACTTCAAGCACGTGCAAGTGCGTACAGTTACGGTCATCAAACGTGATGGCACAGAGATCAGCCGATCATTTTCACGCCATGTTGTTGCACCAGATGCAGACATCACAGGTGAAAGCACAGAGGTGCAAGCTATCTGTAACGCAGTTCACACACAGGCTGTTAAGGATGCCTATGCCGCACACTTAGCAGCACAAGAAACTTAATATATAAACCTAAAGGAAGCTCTTTAGGAATAAGGGGCTTCCCCTAAAAATAAAAAATGAAAGGTTTATTATGACTAAAGCAAGAAACTTAGCAGACTTTATTTCTGATGCTACAGTAGCAACTGCAGAAATAGAAAACTCTGCTGTTACTACAGACAAGCTAGCGGATAATGCAGTAACTGCAGCTAAGCTAGATGAAACTGAAACTTATACAACTGCAGGATTAACTGTTAATGGTAATATTGCAGCTACAGGTACAGTAGATGGTCGTGATGTAGCGGCTGATGGTACTAAGCTAGATGGTATTGAAGCTAGTGCAGATGTAACAGATACAACTAACGTAACTGCTGCAGGAGCCTTAATGACTACTGGTGGTAGTGTTACTGGTAACGTATCCTTCGGCGATAGCGACAAAGCCATCTTCGGCGCAGGGTCTGACCTACAGATTTACCATGATGGGTCAGGTTCATATGTCAAAGAGGGCGGGGTAGGTTCTCTATACCTTCAAGGCACAGATGTTCGCATTCAAACTGCGACTGGTGAAAATATACTAAACGGTACTTCTAATGGTGCAGTAACCCTTTATTACGACAACGCAGCCAAACTCGCCACAGAAAGCGGCGGTGTCAATATCACGGGTACTTTGACCAGCGATGGGCTAACTGTAGATGGGACAGGCACTTTTACAACTGCTGATAATAACGCACAAGTTACCTTAATCTCTACAGATACGGACGCTTTAGTTGGCCCTCAGTTAAACCTTTGGAGAAACTCTGGCACAGGAACTAACGGCGACTTAATTGGTCAAATTACATTTACAGGCGAAGATACAGTTGGCTCTACAAACACGTTTGCAAGCATTTACAGTGTCGCAGATCAGACCAACAACGGATCTGAAGATGGTTCTATCCACTTCCAGACGCTTATAAATGGTGTTCTGGCAGACAGACTAGAAATAAACAGCGCAGGGAACACCGTAGTCACGGGTACTTTGACCAGCGATGGGCTGTCAGTCGATGGCGGCACGATTAAGCTGGATGGGAATTATCCTTTAGGCACAGATAATGTGGCGTTAGGTAATAATGCCCTGAGCGATGGGTCTTTTAGCGGCTCAGGAAATATTGCGGTTGGTGATAGCGCAATGGCTGCAACAACCACAGGTACTAATGCAGTTGCTATTGGTCGTGATGCACTAAAAACGGGTGTATACACTGGCGGCGATGCTATCGCTATTGGACGCAGTGCACTAAACGATTTGACCACTGGTAATTACAACACCGCAGTAGGCGGTCTATCTATGACAAACACCACCACAGGTGGTTATAACACCGCTATCGGTTTTCAGGCGATGGAAGCAAACGTATCTGGTTTGGAGAACGTTGCAGTAGGTGAAGGTGCGCTTAAAGCCAACCTAAGCTCATACAACGTTGCTGTTGGTCGTTCAGCTATGGTTGCTAATACCACAGGTAACAGAAACACGGCGGTTGGTGAAGGTTCTTTAAAAGCCAATACTACTGGGGTACGAAACGTTGCTGTTGGTCGTACCGCAATGCTCTCTAACACCACGGGTAGCTATAACACCGCCTTGGGTATGGATACCCTAGGTTCTGCTACAACCGCATCAAGCAACACGGCTGTTGGCTATGCCGCCATGTTGGACATTACGACAGGGCATAACAACGTAGCTGTTGGTGTAAACTCTTTGTATAATCAGACCACCGCTACTTATAACGTAGCTGTTGGCGCACAGGCTCTTGAAGCTAACACCACAGGCGGTAGTAACGTTGCGGTTGGTCATCAGTCTTTACATGCTAACACGGCAGGTCAGCTTCTAACAGCAGTTGGATACCAAGCTCTTTATTCAAACAACAGTGACAGTTACAGTACCGCTTTAGGTGCGAGGTCACTTACAAACAATACTTCAGGCTTTGAGAATGTGGCAGTTGGAGATTTGTCGTCAAACTCAAACACAACAGGTAGCTATCTTGTTTCTGTAGGCAACCGTTCTTTACAAAGCAACACTACAGGTCAGTTTAACGTAGGCGTAGGTCACTCAGCACTTCTTTCTGTCAATACTGGGTCTTACAACACGAGCGTTGGGTACCGTGCGGGGTATTTACTAACTACAGGCCCAAAAAATGTAGCGATTGGATACAACACCCTTAGAAATGCTACAACAAGTACAAACACCGCTGTTGGTACAGAGGCAATGTACAACACATCAACAGGCACACTGAACACTGCGTTGGGTCGTGATGCGATGTTTAACAACACAACAGGAGATAATAACGTTGCGGTTGGGCAATCAGCACTTGAAAACAACACCACCGCCAGCAACAACACTGCTGTTGGTTATCAGGCTGGGTATGCTAATACTACTGGTGGATCAAATGTTTTTATGGGGCAACGTGCAGGTTATAAAAACACAACAGCTTCTACTAACACAGGTTTAGGAAACTCTGCACTACAAGAAAATACTACAGGTACAAGCAACACCGCTGTTGGGGCTACTGCATTATTAAGCAATACGACAGGTAATCAAAACGTAGCTGTCGGTAGAAACTCTTTAGATGCGAATACTACAGGCCTAGATAACGTTGGTTTAGGTTATGCTGCACTAACAGCTAACTCAACTGCATCCTATAACGTTGCCATTGGTAGCCATGCACTAGACAAGTCAAACTCAGGTCAGAACGTTGCGGTTGGTTATCAGGCAATGAATGATACGACTTCTGGTGGTCTAAACATTGCCGTTGGCTATCGTGCTATGTATGAAAACACGACAGGTGCAAACAACGTGGCTATGGGCCACTCAGCACTGCTAAACAACACCACCGCCAGCGGAAACACAGCGATTGGCTATCGTGCGGCTTACAACAACACTACTGCTGGTGGTCAGGTTGCTGTAGGTGAGTATGCACTAGAAGACGTTACTTCTGGTTATGAGAATACGGCTGTAGGTTCACTTGCAGGTCGCAATATTACAACAGGCATTGGTAACACCACCGTTGGTCGTGAAAGTATGTTGAGCCTAACAACAGGTAGCCAAAACGCCGCTGTAGGTAAACTGGCTATGCGTAACACCTCGACAGGCAACAACAACGCTGCGCTTGGACAAGAGGCTCTGCGCCTTAATTCTTCGGGCAGTAACAATGTAGCTGTTGGTTTTGAGAGTTTATATAACAACACCTCCGCTAGCAGTAACACTGCTGTTGGGTATCAGGCTGGGTATAGTGTCACTACTGGTGAAGTAACTTTATTGGGAGAAAGTGCGGGTTATTCTACTACAACTGGGGGTTTGGTTGCTGTAGGTATTCGTGCAGGATATAGCAATACCACCGCTGTTCAAAATACGTTTGTTGGACATAATTCCGCATATGTTACGACAGGCGATAACAACTCAACCCTTGGCGCATATGCACTTCGTTATAACACAACAGGTGCAGCAAACACCGCTTTAGGTAATCGTGCCTTATTTTCTAACACCACAGCAAGCAACAACACTGCGGTAGGGTATCAAGCTGGGTATAGTAATACTACTGGTACTATTATCACAGCATTAGGCCGACAAGCACTTTACAATAACACTACTGGCACTAACAACACGGCTGTTGGTTATGCTCTGGTTTCCAATACCACTGGCTCCAGTAACACAGGCATAGGCCATAATGCACTACATTTAAACACCACCGCAGACAACAACACGGCAGTTGGGTATCAGGCTGGGTATAGCGGAACAACGGCAGCAGCGAATACTTTTGTTGGTAGACGAGCGGGATATAACGTGACAACCGCAAATGGTAACACCTTTATTGGTAACAATTCAGGTGTTGATGTAACAACAGGTCAAAACAACACCATCCTTGGACGCTACGGCGGCAACCAAGGCGGCTTGGACATCCGCACCTCAAGCAACAACATCGTGCTGTCGGATGGGGATGGTAATCCTAGGTTGTGGTTTGATGGGGTTAATGGAGGTCGTCCTGTCTTTGAGTATTCGGCGGCAGCAACTGCTAGAATGGAATGCTCAAACGCAAGTCCTTATGGCCTTTTTGTGTATTTTAATGCCGCAGCGCCAGATAATAATTCAAACTACTTCTTAAAATGCCAAGATACATCAGCCGAAAGGCTTATTATTTACTCCGATGGCGATGTTGTAAATGCGGATAACAGCTATGGCGCAATTTCTGACGCAAAGTTAAAAGAACAGATTATAGACGCTTCTAGCCAATGGGATGACATCAAAGCTCTAAATGTCCGTAAGTATAAAATGAAGTCGGATGTTCTTGAAAAGGGTGATAGTGATGAACATTGGCGTATTGGTGTAATTGCCCAAGAAATTGAAGCGGCAGGAATGTCTGGGTTGATCAAAGAAACCCCAGACGTAGATGCTGACAACAATGATCTTGGCACAACAACCAAGTCGGTAAAATACTCCATCCTCTACATGAAAGCAGTCAAAGCACTGCAAGAGGCAATGGATCGGATTGAAACCCTAGAGGCACGGATCACTGCCCTAGAAAACGCATAACATTAGTCAGAAAAGGAGAAAGACATGACTGATACACCAACTGCGGAAGAAATCGCACAACACTACACAGCAATGGGTCACTCTGTTGATCTATTAAACGCTGGGAAACCAGAGGACATGGACGATGCTGATTGGGCTGACACTGTGTCTCGCAACGTAGAGCATCTACAGCTAATGGTTGCAAAAGACTTCTGGACTACAGAAGATATGACTGCTGCCAATGCAGCTATTGCAGCTAACACTTAACTTAACCCCTAAAGGAGACTAGACATGGGTAAAAATGAAAAGACCCCCATCACTATCAACGATAAAGAATACAACATTGAGGATATGACTGAAGAGCAAGTGACTATGCTTAACCATATCCAAGACCTAGATCGTAAGCTATCTAGCGCAAGATTTAACTTAGATCAGCTTAATGTAGGTCGTGAAGCATTTATTAATATGCTAGCTGCATCTGTAGAGGCTGAACCACAAGAATAAAGGACTCTTAATGAGCAAAAGAAAATCTCGTTATGCTACTAAAAATAATATACACAGGATAGGATTTCATGTTATACCAAAGAATGAAAAGCAAGATAAACTCATTCGCTCTATTAAAGTCTATCCTATTACTGTTACTATTGGTTGCGCTGGAACCGGAAAAACCTACTGCAGCGCAGGAACGGTCGCACATCTTTACCAAAAAGGCGGTTATGAGAAAATTGTAATTACTCGTGCTAACGTACCTACAGGTAAAAGCATAGGGCATTTCCCTGGAACTATCCAAGAAAAAATGACACCTTGGCTTTTACCTATGCTCGAAGTATTTGAACGGGCTTTCGGTAAAGAAAAGTATAAGTACATGATTAATAAAGGTGACATTGAAATTCAACCTATTGAAACAATACGAGGACGTTCTTTCGAGAACTCTTTAGTACTTGTAGATGAGGCTCAAAACCTTTCGATCGATGAGCTTAAGGCAATTAGTACTCGTTTAGGGGAAAATTCTAAGTTAGTACTTATGGGAGACCCAGCACAGTCAGATGTGCGAAAAGGTCAAGACTTATTAAGGTTTTGTGCTTTAATTAAAAAGAACGGTATACCGTTACCAATAGTTAAATTTACAGTAGACGATATTGTGCGTAGTGATATCGTAGCAGATCTAGTAAGAATGTTTATTAAAGAGAAGTTATAAAAGAGACGCAGAGAGTAGCGTTAAGGCTTATGTATGGGGTTAATTATCCAATAAGTCTTATCGTTGCTCTCTGTGGCACTCTGTAGCAGAGAGATACAATTATGTTTAGTGAGGAAGAAAAAGATACTGCTCTAAAAAAAGCAATAAAAGAAATTAATAATAGATCTTTAAAAGTAAAAAAAGTTACTTTTGGATACAATGATTGTTGGACATTTGCCGCAATCTACGATCAAAAGCTTCGCCAAACAGGGCTTGAGGCTTCTAGAAATATAGACTTTAAATATACAAATACATTTGGTTTTTTAAGAGGATTAATTAAAAAAGATCTTGACTTAGAAAAGCTTATAGAGTATTGTAGTTACGATATTGTAACTAATAGAAGACCCATATTAGGAGATGTAGCTTATAGTTATGGTGCAACCATGATAGCTAATAAAGATGGTTGGTGGGTCACAACCTCTGACAAAAATGAAGGCATAATTCATTGTCGTCAAGTAAGTTTCATAGAAAGAAACTTAAAACTTTTAGCTAGACCAAGGAGTGTATAATGGCTACTTATTATTTTGACGGTGCAGAAATTCTTGCGCCGTTTACAGTTAGATCAAATGAACCTATGTTTGATGTTGACACAGTCTCTTTAAAAAAGCAAAGAGCGTCTCAAAATGTTCAACGATGGGAACTTTCTTTTAATATATTAACTACAAAAGATACTGAAATAGAATCTCTTGTTAATACAGTTCAGAACATGGACGTTACTTCTACAATGATAATGCCTCAATTACCTGCTGTGTCTAAATCTACTACTATAACTGCTAATCCTACTTTACAAACAGTAGCTGCTGCAGGAGCGTCTTCTATTTTTGCAGATCATACTTCAGCAAATGGATTATTACCTAAAGGTAGTTTTATAAAGTTTAATAACAGTAATAAAATTTATATAACTACAAATGACGCAAACTTTAATCAAAGTTCTGCGGTTAGCATTGGGATATACCCTAAATTAAGAACAAGCCTTACTACCTCTAATTCTATTCTTTGTGGAAGTAGTGCTATTTTAACTTATTATAGAAGTATTGATAATATACAAGGCATAACTTTTACAGACGGTATTTTATCAAATCCAGGAACTATTGATTTAATTGAGGCAGTATAATGAGACAATTTCCGACTTCAATTCAAACAATTTTAAATAGTGATATAATTAAATATGCTTTTTTAATTAAATTAGAATTTAACACCACGTATTATCTTACAAGCTTTAATAGAAATATAACTTATGATGGAAACACTTATCTTGCTGATGGTGGTTTATATGAATATGATTCTCCTAAATTTTCTTCAATAGTTGATAGAGAATCTTATAAAATTATTATTGCAGATATTCTTGATCAAATGATAGAAGAATTTAGAATTAATGTTGTTGGAAAGCCTATTACGGTTAAAGTAGCTTTGCTTGATTCTAACGAAGAACCTTTATTAGGCTCAGGTGAAGTATTAGATGTTTATTCTGGAACAGTAGATAGCCCCTCTATTGATAACAGCTTTGAAGAAAAATTAGCTATACTAGAGGGAACTTCACCTATGTCTGATTTAGATATGACTCGATCTTTTTTAACTTCAAAAGACAGTATGTCTCAAAACAGAGGTAACGATCAAGATACTTCTTTTGACGAAGTTTATGAAAATAGTCAAGTAACATTAAAGTGGGGGAAAATATAAAATGCCTTTATCAGCGTTAATAGGAGCACTTTCTACCCCTGCAGCAAAGGGTGCTATTAGAGCAATTATGACTATTGCTTCTTTTGCTTATCAGCAAGCTCAAATGAATCGAATGAAAGCTGAAGCAGATAAGCGAAAAGGTTTTGTTTTTACAGTTAGAGGAAAAGCAGAAGATATTCCTGTTTGTTATGGTAAAAATTTATTAGGTGGTATTGCAGTAAAACACAAAGTTACTAATGGGTTTAATTCTGCAACAGATAACTCTGATAAAACTTTTGCAGAAAATTTTACTAACAGCAACAAAAGTGGTAGTAAAAATGAATTTCTTCATGTTCAATACGCTTTGTGTCGTGCAGGAATTGAAGGTGTTCAATGGGCTAAAGTAAATAATATTCATTATAATGACAGCGATGCAAAATTTAAACATTTAATTAGAACTTTTAACGGAGGTGATGAAATAACAGCTGTAGCGGATAATATTGCTACTGCTAATAATATTTCTAGTAATAATCTTTTTACTAACGTAGCTTTTGCTTCAACAACCTATCGTTTAGATAGAAATGATTATAATTATAATGGAGATCCTGAAGTTGGATTTTTAATTAAAGGTCAAAAAGTACCTTGGATCGTTAGATCTGGTACTAGCGGAAATTATACTTATTCTATTAAAAAGTCAAATGGAAATATTGAATATCAATATTCTAATAACCCTGCAAGATGTTTATTAGATTACTTATTAAATGATAAATACGGACGAGGATTATCTGAATCTGAAATTGATTTAGAATCTTTTTATAACGCAACAAATGTTGCAGATACTATAGTAGCTACTGATAGAACTGTTGGGGGAAAAGTTAACGGACAAAAAGAAATAATTACCGTTCCTAATTTAAGTGACAGACCTGGAGATTTAGAAGAAAGAACTTATGAAAATATATTATGGTATACTTCTAATACTAGTCAGTATTGGTACTGGAATAAAACAACGTGGGTAGAAACAGAATTTAGCGCTACACGCCCTATACCTTTATACGAATGTAATATTACATTAGATACAGGCGATACTATTCGTAATAACATGGAAAGAATTTTAAGCACTATGGGCCAAGCTGAACTAACTTGGAGTTCAGAAGGCAAATATAAAATTCTTTTAGAGTACCCTACAACCCTTTCTGAACAATCAGCATTAGTAAATTCTCAACATTACTTTAATGAAGATTCCATTATTAGAGATACAGTTAAACTATCTTGGCCTAGTGCTAGCGAAAGAGTAAATCAAGCTACAGTAGATTTTTTAAACGAACATGAAGACTTTAAAGAAGACAGTATGACTTGGCCTCCTTTTAGTTTAGATTCTAATTCTCCTTATCAGATTTATAAAACACAAGATGGAAATCAACCTTTTCACTCTCGAATGAATTTGGACGGGGTTACAGATCCTTATCATGCTTTAGCTAAAGCCGAACAAATAGTAAGACAACAGCGATTGTTTCATACTATTGAATTAGTTGTTAATAAAAAAGGATTAAGCTTAGAACCTGGAGATTTTATAAATATAACCTTGCCTCAATCAGATATTGATACTACTGTTACTAAATATGTTAATGGTGTGGCTCAACCTCGTTATATTTATAGAGTTCAATCAATTGAGATTAATTCTGATTTTACAGTAAAAATTGAAGCTTATTCTTTTAATTATGAAGACTTAGCTTGGAACGTAAATGATGATATTGCGTTTATAACTCAGCCTCTTTTTGATTTTACATTAGACCCTCCTTCAAGTGGAACTTTCACTTTAGATGGTGGTAATGTTCTTGGAACAAATTCGGGAAGATTAGACTGGGTTACTGCTAATGATATTAATGCAATTGAGTATTTAATTGAAATATCGTCTAATAGCGGAACAACTTGGACCGAATTAGGAACAACTACTTCTAATACCTTTGATGTTCAAGGCTTACAAACAGGAGTTTACGACTTTAGTATTAGATCTAGATCTTCTTTAGGTTCTTTATCTAGTAGACTATTAATAGAAAACAAAACAATTCAACTTAAAACTGTAGAAAAAGTAGCTGTTATTTACGCTAATAATGATAACTTAGCAACTAATACTCAAAGTTATACTAAAGGCTCTAATGAATTTGTTGCCTTTAAAAATTATGACAGTGACTTGCCTACTTTGCCAATTCGTTCAGGTCTTACTTTTTCTAGGTTTGTAGGGATAAGTATTGGGAGCATATCAAAATCAGGTGATGATGTTACCATTAATTATACTGATGGAACTACCGATACTTTTATTGTAAATGGAGTAGCTTCTGTTAGTAAAGTAAACGGTGTTTTAACTATTACTTATGATGATGGAAGCACTAGTACACTTACGGATGGAACAGATGGTAATGGAATTAATAGTGTTACTAAATCTGGCACTACTGTAACTGTTACTTACGATGACAGTACAACTAATACTTTTACAGTTGAAGATGGTGTAGACTCTATTCAAGGTGATCCTGATTATGTTACTGTTTCAAATATTTCTAAAACAGGATCAGGAAGCTATTCTGCAAATCATATTGATGTTGATTTTACTTTTAATCAGGCCGGAACCGTAGTAGCAAAAAGAAGGTATAGAGTTGCTAGATCTAGTAATACTTGGAATTCCACAATATCTTCTAGAGACGGTGATATTTCTGATGAAACGAATGTAAGTAGATTAACCCCTAGTATTTCTATTTCTGGAACTTCTGCTTTACTAACTGTTACTTATTCTCATGGTGGAATTACATCTGTTGCTTCTGCACCTTTAAATATTATTGCTGATGGTGTAGGGATTACCTCTGTATCAAAAACAAATCAAACTGTTACTGTTACTTACGATGATAGTAGTACTGATACTTTTACAGTTAATGGAGTAAGTAATGTTTCAAAAGTTGGTAATCAACTTACTATTACTTATGATGATGGTACAACTAGCACAATTGATGATGGTATTGATGGTGATGATGGTAATGGAATTGCTTCAGTATCTAAATCGGGAACTACTGTAACGGTTACTTATGATGATAACACTACTAATACTTTTACAGTTGAAGACGGTGTGGATGCAATTTATGCAGATCCAGATCCGGTAACAACTTTTAGTATTACTAAAGATCAAGAAGCAGGTACTTATTCAGCAAATCATATTGATGTTGATTTTGAGTTTAGACAAGGATCTACTACAGTTGCAAAACGAAGATATAGATTAGCACGATCAGGAGATAGTTGGGGAACCTTAAGTACAAGAGATGGTGATATTTCTGATGAGTTAAATGTGAGTAGGCTTTCAGCTTCAACAAATATATCTAATCAAAATGCCACTATACTTATAACTTATTCACATAACAATATTACTTCTATTGGCTCTGCAACTTTAAATATTATTTTAAATAATAATAAAGGTGATCCTGGAAATCCTGGAGCTACCGGAGCTAGAGGTGCTGGTTGGTGGAGATATAACACAGGCAATACTAACTCTGTTACTGGATTAAACAATACTACTCTTAATAGTTACTTTTCAACAGCTACAGGTTTAACTGTCGTAGCTGGAGACAGATTAATTGTCTCTAACGATAATGATGAAGCAACAAGTTATTTAAGAAATAATGCTAATACTAGTTGGACAGAACAAGCAGAATTTATTGATGGAGATTTACTAGTCAACGGTACAGTAACTGCAAATGCGTTATCAGCTGATTCTGTTACTGCAGATAAAATTGATGTAACAAGCCTAAGTGTTATTACTGCAAGCTTAGGTGATGTAGATATTGACAACACGCTAGAACTTTCTGGACCTGTTTCCGGATTTATTGCAGGAAGAACTTCTACTGCTGACTTTGGTACTGACGGTTTTTATATTGGTAGGACTAGTACTACAGGTAATACTGCAACAGGCTTTCAATTGTCTCATACAAGCTTAGCAGGTAATACGCATCCTCAATTGTCTAACGGAACCCTTCAAGGGATTATTCATGATGACGAAACTGGTTTAAGGGTTTACGAGCCTGTTTTTTATCAACGAGGCACGGCTAATGCATCAGGGGGTCTAATTACCACTACTAATCAAGATATTACTTTATCTAAGGGGGATATTCATACTGTTACCATTATTGGCGGCGGCGGTGGCGGTGGCCATGGTGCGCAAGGTAACTATTTTGCCCCTTCTTCTTCTTTACAAGGCGCTGGCGGCGGCACAACTACTGCTACTTTAAATGGAGCTAGTGGCTTTAACGGAACTCGGACCTATAGTGCAGCAGGAGGCACTGGTGGATTAAGCGGATTTGTATCTGGAGCTAATAGTGATGAAAGCGGCGGTAACTCAGCAAACTCAGGAAACTCTGGAGAAGCTTCTGTGTTTGGTCCAGGAGGCTCTCCTGCAGGGGGTTATACAGGGGGTGATGCCCCTAGTACTTCTTACGGCGCAGGGGGTGCTGGTGGTCACGGTATTAATGACTCAAATACTTACGGTGAAAACGGAGGTGATGGTGGATCTCACGGTCAAACTCTAACTATTACTTATGATCTTACTAATGCTAGTAATGATGGTACTTTAACAGCAAATGCAATTGGCGCTGGAGGGGGAGGTAATAACACTGCTACTCCTGGATTTAATAATAATACAGCTGGTGACGGAGGTGATGGTGCTTCAGGTGCTATTGCTGTAGCAGGAGTTCTTGATGGTTATAAGGCTATTACTTTAGAAGATATACATGACCCTGTTTATTTAAGCGGCGCTGAAAAATTAGCATCTAATAATTATCCTACTAACCAAAGTTACCCTTCAGGTAATTCTTTTAATGGAGGAACTAATGGACGTTGGGGCTACTTAAGTTATACAGGTAGTAAATCAAATAGAGGTCCATTTAATTTTTCAGGTGCAGGATCATGGGTTAAAGTAGGCGAAACTTATTCTTCTTCCGGATTAAGTGGACCTGTTTCAGGAGTTGAATATTATTTAGCTGCTGGAGGGAGTATTTCTATTAATAGTAATGATAATAGATTTTTAAGTATTAATTATGTTGATCTTTAAACCTAAAGACCTAAGCAAGTCTTGAAACTGCTTTAATAAGGAAAAAACAAATGACATTAAAAATTTCTAAAATTCATAGTGCATCTTACGATTCGCTTGGCCAAATTATTTTTAATGTAGATTGCGGCGAAGAACACTTAAACATTACAACTTCTATTCAAGCAGATCTTCCTAAAAATTTGCACAATAATGCATTGTTAAGAGAATTTTTAGAAAATAATGAAGTACAGCCTTATATTAATTTATTAAGTAATCAAGAACAAAATGAACATGAAATTTATTTAAGGCAAGAAAAACGTACTAAAAAATTCTCTGAAACATTAGACAAATTAAATCCTCTTTGGATTAATTCAATGAGCGAATCTGAGTTATCAGAATTAAATGTTTGGCGTCAAGCTTGGTTAGATTATCCTAACAATTTAGACAGCGAAGAGCCAGCGGATATTTCCATATTTTAAGATAAGTATAAAAAATTATGTTAGATAAAATTATTAGAATATTTAAAAAAGAAAAACCAATTATTACATTTAGTTGTGCAGAGCATTTGCTAGATGTAATACCACACCCTGTAGAAGCAAATAAAGCGCTTCCTAATTGGTTTAAACAATTAAAACCAAAAATTGAAAACACTGATAAAAGCCAACCATCAACTGCTAAAAAATGTGTGCCTATGCTAGACGCTATGTCTCAGGGTTATATCATCCCGCTATGGGGCGAGATTCATGTTAAAGTAACACAACAATATGCGCTTTATAATGCTAGTGGCAATTTAATAAGGAACGTTCCAGAATTAAAAGATCCAATATCAAAAATAAAAGGTCGGTTAGTAGATAATCAAATAGTTAATGAAATCAAAAAAGATGGTCTTTTTATATGGATGAAATTCCCTAAAGGATTTGAAAAATTGTTAGGCTACGATTTATCTAATCATGGCTGGGCTCAAGTCGGAGAACTTTGTCCTTTAAAAAAATTTAAATTAGGACAAGTTCTTTTAAAATTTAATAATCCGTGGACTATTGAAACTAGTAAAGGTTGGTCAACTCAATTTAAAAATCCTTCTAATAATTTTGAAAATCAATTTGTTTTATTTGAAGGAACAGTAGATACCGACACTTATCATCAAGAAGTTAATTTACCTTATATTTGGACAGGCGAAGAAATAGGAGAATGGATAATACCTAAAGGTACCCCTATTGTTCAAGTAATTCCATTTAAAAGAGAAAAATTAAAATTAAATGTAGAAAAACATGATCAAGTTAAAATAAAAGCAATACGTTCGCTTTTAAGTTCTGTCTTTCAAGATAGATACAAAAATCTTTTTTGGCATAAAAGAAAACAAAAATAGGAGTAATAAATGGCAATAGCAATGGAAAGAATTTTACAGTGGCAAATTATGCCTCGCTTAATGATGCTAGCTGTTACAGTTTTAACATATCAATCAGTGCATTGGTATATGTCGTTGCCAGATCCTACAGTACAACAGAGTGGCTTAGTTTCAGTGTGCATGGGCGCACTAACAGGCTGCTTTGCTGTATGGCTTGGTAATGAAAAGCATAAAGAGAAATAATATGAATGATTTAAAACTTCCTGTTGCATTAGTATTTGCAATGGCTATTCAATTAGCAGCAGGAGTATGGTGGGTTTCTAAGCAAGCTCACACAATTCAAGACTTAGGATCACAAGTAAAAGTTATGCAGCAAGAAATTGAAGTATTAATTATAGACAGTAATGACTTAATTGATTTTGCAACTTTTACAGAAAACAAATGGGCTGAAGCTTACGATGAAGATCCTTCCTACATTCGTAAGTTCGGAACAAAATAGGAGATAAAATGTCTTTTAAACTCTCAAAAAGATCATTAGACAAGTTAGAAGGTGTTAATCATAACTTGGTTAACGTAGTGCATAAGGCTATTCAAATCACTAAAGTAGACTTTGGTGTTGTGTACGGACTTAGAACACTTGAAGAACAAAAGAAATTAGTAGCGGCAGGTAAATCTCAAACTTTAAAATCAAAACATCTTGACGGTAACGCTGTAGACCTTATGGCCTATGTAGACGGTAAAGGGTGTTGGGAACTTAATGTTTATGATGATCTTGCAGACGCCATGAAAGAAGCTGCTATTGCAGAAGGTGTTCCAATACGTTGGGGAGCTGCTTGGCATATTCCTGATATTCGTGATTGGAAAGGTACAGCAGAGGCTGCTATGATGTCTTACATTGATACTCGAAGATCACAAAACAGACGTCCATTTATTGATGGACCTCACTTTGAGTTAGCCTCATGATAGGTCAAATTATAGGTGCTGTAGGTAGCTTAGCGTCTACGTGGGTAGATGGTAAAGTAGCTGTGCAAAAAGCCAACGCAGAAATTAAAGTTAAACAAGCTACAGGTGAAATTGATTGGGATATTGAAGCAATTAAAGCTACTCAAAACTCATGGAAAGACGAGTGGATAACTTTATTATTTTCAATACCTTTAATTTTAGCTTTTTGTGGCGACTGGGGTAATGTTATTGTTGCTCAAGGCTTTGCAGCCCTTGAAGCTATGCCAGCGTGGTATCAATACTCTCTTGGAGGTATTGTTAGTGCTAGCATTGGTATGCGAGGCGTTAGTAAGTTTTTTGGCAAAAAATAAATACCTGACGTTTAAGAATAAAAGATAACAAAGAGACAGATTAAACATCTGACAGTCTCTATTCAGAGGAAGCCCTTCGGGGCTTCTTCACAATACCTGACGTTTAAGAAGAACCCTTGGGGTTATTTATAATATACTTTAAAGTATACCTTAAAGTTTATTTTAATGTATATTGTTTTTATTAATAGAAAGAAATCGTTATGGCTCAAAAGAAAGACTCACGACTTACTCGTGCTGGAGTTTCTGGCTTTAATAAGCCTAAACGTACTCCTAATCATCCAACTAAGTCTCATATTGTTGTGGCTAAGTCTGGTGATCAAATTAAAACTATTAGATTTGGTTCTCAAGGAGCCGTAGGTTCTCCTAAAAAAGCTAATGAATCAGAATCTTATCGTAAACGTAGATTAGCTTGGAAAGCTCGTCATGCTACTAATATAGCCAAAGGCAAAATGTCTGCCGCATATTGGGCGAACAAAGTAAAGTGGTAAAGGAAAATAAATAATGGCACAGTTAACTAAACCAACTAAAAGTGTTAAAAAGTCTGTTGCCGATCCAAGTGCAAGTTATCATTCTTTGAAACCACTTTGGAAACGGTCAAGGGCGGTTCTACAAGGACAAGATAACGTTAAAGCTCACGATGAGTATTTAGAAGCAGAATATAAAAACCTTCTTATTCCTTTTTCTCCTAGTATGAGTCAAAAGCAATATGATTTTTATCGTTCAGAGTCAGAACTTCCAGGCTTGACTGCTCAATACTGTAAAGTACTTATTAGCGCTTTATTGCGTAAAGACTCTCATTTAAAGTTACCTGAAGAACTACCAGATGATGCTAAAGAATGGCTTAAGAATGATTTTACTCTAGACGGTAGATCATTGTTTAACTTTCTTGATAATGCTCTCTGGGAAGAACTTCAAACATCAAGAGCTTGGGTTTATGTAGATAGACCTCAAGTTAGCGAGCAAGAGTACGACAATTTAACTCCTGAAGAACGTGCTATGATTAAGCCGTATCCAGTAGTAATTGAAGCTGAAAACGTTATTAACATTCAGTTATCTACTCATCCTATTACACGCCAAAAGACTTTAACTCGTTGGGTTACTCGTTACTTAGTAGAAAAATATAAACCAGAAAATCCTTGGCATCCTGACTATGTAGATACAGTTTGTGATCATTACATTGATGAATCTGGAAGACTAGTATTAGACTACTATGAACACCCAGATACTAACAATGAAATTAAAGTTCTTAATGGTGACATTAAACAAGAATACAAAGAATCAGTTAGTGAAATAGGCTTTACAAAAGTCAATACAGTTTATCCAACTATGTTTGGTGAACGTTTAATGCGTATTCCTGCTTGGCCTCTTAATGGTCAGTATGAACCAGTTGAACCTGTTCTTATGCCTCTTGTTGATAGAGAAGTTTCTCTTTACAATAAAGTATCAAGACGAAATCACCTGCTTTACGGTGCTGCTACTTATACCCCTGTTGTACAATCAGATATGACAGACGAGGAATTTGACGACATTGTAAATGCAGGGTTAGGTACTTGGTTAAGAGTACGTAAAGATGAATCTATCACTGTACTTGAAACACCTACTTCAGCTTTAGCTGACATGGAAAAAGCTATTCAAGGCACAGTAGAAGAAATGGCTAAGATGGGTATTCGAATGCTCTCACCAGAGCAAGCAGCTTCGGGTGTAGCACTAGAAATCCGTAATGCTTCTCAAACAGCACAGCTAGGTACACTTAATGCTAAGGTATCAGGTACTATTCGTGAAGTAATGGCATTTATGCTTAACTGGTATTACAATACTATGTATACAGGCGATGACATTGAATTCCAAATGTCTAGTGACTTCTCTCCAATTGTAGGCGGTGAAGGTGCTATGCGTCTTGTTTCTGAATGGTATCAGTCAGGAATTATTAGTCGTTCAACTTGGATTAACATTGCTAAATACAATGACTTTTTACCTGCTGATTATAGTGACGAAGAAGCAATTGAAGAAATACAAACTGATCCGCTAGCAGTACAAAATAGCGCCGATCCTCAGATAGATATTGAGGAATAACATTTTACTACTCAATGGAGTACTAGATGGATATCAATTTAAAACTTTATGATCGTATTGTCGATCACATGACTGACGTAAGACTATACGAAGAGGGTGTTCAGTTACAAAATAAACGTATTATGCGTAGGCATAGAAAAAGGCTTAGAGATATATTGTCAGAAAGATTAACTAATGATGTTACTCCTGAAATAAATCGTTTTGGTCGAGAAATGTTAACTCATCAGACTAGCTCTCTAAAAGAATTTTCAACGTCTCAACTGGACTTTCATTCGGACAATCTAAACAAAGAACTTAATAAATTCTATAAGGTATCAAAGCCACGTAGTAAAGAATTACTTGCTGAAATAACTGGACAAAACATTAAAGGTGTTAAAACAGTTACTCAAAACATTAAAAACATTTCAGCAGGTGAACTTGTTAGAATACAATCTAAAGTAAAAGCAGGACTTGCTAAAGGCGAAGCGCCTAAAGATATTATTAATAACGTTCTTAAAACTACTAAGCTTACGGAGCATCAAGCTAAAACTTTAACTAGAACCTCTATAACAAGCACTCAAACTGCAGCCTTAAACAAAGTTGTAAAAGCAAACTCTCATGTAGTAAAAGGCTATGTTTTTACTGCTGTGCTTGATAGTCGTACTAGCCCTATTTGTTCTTATCATAATGGAAAGATTTATGATGTTAGTGATAGACGCTTTACTCCCCCTTTGCATTGGAATTGCCGTAGTTCTTTGGTGCCTGTCTTAAAGTCTAAAGAAGAACTTCAGAAAGAAACTACAAGTAGGCTTAATAAAACAAACCTTGCAAAAAAGAAAGAAGAATCGCTTTCAGGTGTTGCACCTAAAGTAGAATCTTACGGAGCATGGTTAAAACGTCAAGCGTTTGATATTCAATCTAAACTTCTTGGGGGCATGGATCAAGCTAATTTATTTAGGCAAGGCAAACTAAAAGCGGAGCAATATGTTACACCTAAAGGTAAAGCACTGTCTATTCAAGCTTTAAGAAATAAAGCTACTAATGCTACTGCTATATTTGCACCTAAGCAAAAGCTTAGAGAGCAAGCAGTAGATATTCAAGCTAAACGCCCTAGTTCTATGATACGTTCACCAGAACAAAAAGCTTTAGTAAGGCAAATGTTTTTACTTGATGCTGATGACTACTCTAAAACCATGTCTTTAACAGACTATAAAGGTACTAGCCTTGCAGGAAAAACTGCTTCTAGGCGTAGGGTGGGTAATGAGTTTGATGAACGTAATTTTAGTGCTGATCCACTAACAGGTGAAATTAAAAACAATAACATTTATGATCCTGACTTTAATTTGTATCAAGAACGTATTGATTTTATGCGTAACTCTAAGCTTCTCAAACAAGATGAAAAAGATTTTATTGAAAGCATTGCAGCAGGATTAGACGATAAGATTTCAGTTAATCAACAAACTGTTGTAATTGAAAACTTAAGAGTCGTATTTGAACGTTATGCAAAAGATAAAAAACCTTGGAATGATGTTGCTGCAGTGTTAAGAGCAGAAAATAGATTTGCTGTACAAAACGTTTCTAGGCTATTAGATACACGATCACGTAAACGTTCTGAAATGTTTGTTAGTTATTTGTCTCAAGATAAACCTCAAGTTCAAATCATGGGGAAGTACTATACTTTCGAAAATTTAATTGATAGCCAATTAAAAGATCAACGATATATTGACGCATGGCGTAGAACTGAAGGTAAAAAATTAGCTACTAAAATGTTTTTTAAAGGACGAGCGCCATTAAGAATTTATTTTAAAAAATTTACTGATAAGTATCCTACTAAAAAACGACTTATTAAACAATTAAAAAAAGACTCTGGTTTTGCTAAACTTTTAAAATTACAAAAGTTAGTAACTGAACCTTCTGATTCTTTGATTACTAAACTAGCTGCCCGTAATAGAGAAACTATACGTAGGCTTTTAGATGCTGAGTTTTTAATTATAAATAAAAAACCTACTTCTAAGTTGTTTGATGAAAAAGCTTTAGATAGTTTAACTAATATTACTAAGTTAGTTGCATCAGGCCAGTCTACTGATTATGATACTTTAGCTATTAATATAGGAAAAAGATTTTCTAAAGACTTTGAAAATATTATACCTTTTACTAAGCATACTTTAAAAGACTTTCATAAAGAAGGATCTAGAATACTCGACTTTATGGTAGATCAAGGTCTTATTAAAGTTCAATTTAGAGGTAAAACTCGTAGAGGTGTTTTAGACTTAGACACAGGCAGGGCTTCTGGTGGTTGGGCAGACAGTATTTCTAGAGAAGTAATTGTTGTAGATAAAACATTACTTAAACTTCAAGAAGCAGAGCGTAAAGTTACTATTGCTAGAAGGCTTGGAACTGTCTACGATAGAGATCGGCTTTATGTAAAAGCTAACAAAAAGACATATGTAGATGCTAGAGGTAATGAAACAGGAATACCTTTAATTTCTAGAGATAAATTTCCGGATTACGATAAAAAACAAATTGATCGTGAAATGGCACAAATGCTTAATCATGTAATGGATGTTGAATATGGAGTTGATAACGAGTTCTTCGGGTTTATGGATGATATTGCTAGATTCAGGGATCCAAGAGGGCAATCTAAATACTATGACAGTATTAATGAGTTTCGTCATGAAATTTTAAATCGAGGAGAACAAGGCTATGGACTTATGTCTACTGCTAAGTATCATGCTCAGAGAGGGAAAAATTTTAGGACTCAAGCGTTTATTGATTCTAGAGGTCGAGTTTATCACAGAGGATATCTTACACCTACGGGCGGTGAATTAGTTAGACCTTTTCTTAATTCAGGAAAAGCTGTTAATATGAGTACTGAAGCTTTAGATGAGCTTAGAATTCAAATAGGGGCATTAATCGGTCCAGGAACTGAGGCTCTTACTCAGGCAGGGCGTAATGCTATATTTAATCGCAATGAAGCTAAAATTATTGAGTTAGGTAATATTATGATGTCTAAAACTCAAAGAGACAGACGTCTTAGAGAGTTTCTTGAGCATCCATTAATAAGAGGTCTAGAAGGTCCAGAAGTACCTAAAATGGGTAGAATGGCAATTGAATATGCTCGAATTGATAAACACCTTAAACAGGGTAAACCTATAACTAGCTATAAAACAAAACTTATGATTGAAAATGATGCTTCATCTAGTGGAGCTCAAATCATAGGGCTTTCTACGGGAGACAGAGCAGTTTCTCAAGCTTCAAATGTTTTAGCTACAACTCAAAAAAATCGTCTTTATGACTTAGTTGCAATGGATACAGTTAATGACCCAGAATTTCTTAAAATACCTGCACTCAGAGATGCTAATCTTACATGGGAAGATCTTGCTAAAGCAGCCAAAGCTCAAAACATGGTATCATTTTATGGTGCTGGAGCTGCTACGAAAACCGCTAACGTGGCTAATAAACTGTCTAAAGTACTTGACGAAAAAGGCTTTATAACAGTTACTAAAGATAACTTAGGGGCTAATCTTAGAGTTGTTGATGGTAAAATTAAAGTAGCTGAACGGCTAGGTGCTACAGGTACAGTAGAAGAACTTAAAAGCTTTAGAAATGAACTTGTAGAATTAATTAATAAAAACGAACCTGTTGGTCGTACCTTATTAAAACAAGCTCAAGACATACATCCTGATGTTGGTGATTTTGTTAACAAGCTTACTAATGCTCGTAGAGGCATTATTGGACCAAAAGAGTTCTCAGAAATATCTAGAATTATGTCTAAAAATCTTGCTGATAGAGCGCCTGTTACTGATAACTTTATTAACTATTGGAAACAAGTTGCTAAAGCCTACGTTGAAGAAACTCAAAAAGTTGATATTCCGTGGGTTACATTTGATGGCAAAATAATGACACAAAGATACCGTCCTAAAATTCAAGAGCGTATTGAATTTAGAGATCCGGTTACAAACAGAAAAATATCTAACATATACGAATCTAGTGCTGAAGATGGAAAGCTTTTAGGTAAAGGCTCTCTTAATGATGCTAGAATTGGGTTAGGTGTTAATGGAAACCACAGTAACGATGCTGTTATAGTTAGGCGCTTTCATTTATGGGCGCGTAAAAATAACGTAGACAGTGGAACAATTCACGATGCTTTCTTTACTAATATAGGGGAAGCAAGACGTGCAAAAGATGCTTTAAGGACCATCTATGCAGATGCCCTAGAAGGCGATACTATAAGAAAAACCCTTAAAGAAATGCGCAGACAAGGAATGTCTTATAGAACTTACCAAAGGCTTCTTAAAGAAGCTAAAGATCAGGGTCTTATTGACCCTCCTAATAAAATAACAAGAAAAGACATACTAGCCCCGCTTAAAGACGGGCAGGACTGGTATGGTATCGGGCCATAGTTATTTGTAATAGCCTATGCCTTTTTAGATTCTGTGAATCAAAATTAAACATTAACCTCAAGCTGTGCTTGAAAGGAAAATATTATGAGTGAAGAAAATACAGTAATTGAAGAAGAAGTAACTGAAAAAGAGTCCAATGAGACTAATGAACAAGAAACTGTTCAAGAGGAAACATCTGACAGTGTTGATCCAATTGAACAAGAGGTTGCCAATAGACTTGCTAAAATGAAGTCTAATGTTGACCGCATGGCTAAAGAGCGAGACGAAGCTCTTAAGAAAGCTGCTGAAATCGAACAACAACAAAAACAAGAAACGATGAAGCGGCTAGAAGAAGAAGGAAAACTTCAAGAGTTATCAGAAATGAAAATTGCTGATCTTGAAGCTAAACTAAAAGTCTACGAAGAAGAAAATACTAAGTTAAATCGAGATAGCGTTGTTAATTCATTGCTTAGTGGTTTAGATTTCCGAAATGATCGTAGTCGTCAACTAGCTTACCGTGATATTGTTGAGCAACTTGTTCAGAATGAAAACGGTAGTTGGGTTCATAAGTCAGGAACTACTATTCAAGACTTTATTACCTCTTACTCAAGTAATGAAGATAATTCTTTCTTGTTTCGAGTTAAAGCTAACTCAGGAGCAGGAACGGCAACACCAGCAGGTGTTTCTAATACTAATGAAAAGAAAGCACTTAGTGAAATGTCAACACAGGAAGTATTAAATCTTGCTGCAAAAGGACAACTAGGTAGTTTCAATTATTAAATATAAATAGTTATATACAAGGAAATATAAGATGGCTATTACAAATACAGACTTTCAAAATGTAGCATTGGCTATTTCTGCTTATGCAGACGAAGCTTACACTACTGAAAAGAAACTAAACTCATCAGGTATTGTAGGACAACGTGATGACATCAACGCTAACGGAGAATCCTTTACAGGTCAATTCCGTTGGTATCAACCACTTGCAGCAAACATTAACGTTGCTTCTTTGTCTTCTGCAACAGATGGTACATACACCGATATCACAACTGATATCTCAGATTACATCAAGACTGTTCGTACATTTGGTGCGCAACAAGTTAACTTGCAAGAAGTAATTTCAAAGCAAGATGGTCTTGCTAAAATTGCTCGTGACTTTGCACAAGTACGTGGTGACGATGAGGGTAATGCTTTGTTGTCTTGCCTTAAAGGTGTAGCACTAAGCGAAGTTACTCTTGGTGATCTAGGTGGTTCAGGTAACGGTGGTTACACTGCATTTGATACAGATGGGGATGCTGCTGCAACTGGTCACTTTGTAGACGTTAACGCTCTTGGTGAATTTGGTGCAGCTGCAACAGGTTCTTCAGATGCTCGCCCATTGTTTGACTCTACTGCTACAGGCGCTGCTCGTGGTGAGCGTTTGTTTAAAGCATTAGGTATGGGCTTCAAAGACTATGAACCAGACTTTATGTATCTTGTAACTTCACCAGAAGTTATGGCAGAAATGCGTGCGGCTAACCTAGTAGACGAAACTCGTGTACAAGATGGCAACCTTGAATTCCAAACCGTATTTGGTGGAAAATTCCGTTTGGTAATGACTCGTGCAAACCAAATGATTTCTGGTGCTGCTTCAGGTGACTTGAATGCTCAATCAACTAAATGTTCTTTCTTGATTAAACCAGCTTCAGTAACTTACGCACCCGTAAGTGTTCCAACTCCTGTTGAAGTAGACCGTGATGCGGCTTCTTACACTGGTGGTGGTTCAACTAACATTTGGTATCGTTATGGCTTTATCATGCACCCAATGGGTTATGACTGGTCAGGCGCAACAAACGCCTTTGCAACAAACGCAACTTATGCTGCTGCTGCTTCTTGGGGCCGTAAAATGAATGCTCTGAACTTGGGCATCTTGCCAATCTTCCACTCATAATAATTTAGGAGGGACTAATGGCTTTAGTTCTAAATACTAATAGTTATGTTGCAGTTGCTGATGCAGAAACTTACTTTGAAACTAGAATTGATGCAGCGTCTTGGGATGCTGCTTCTGCTTTGTTAAAAGAAGATGCACTAGTAACAGCTACACAGCTTATAGACAATCGTTCTTGGATTGGTTCTGCTGTTAGTTCTTCCCAAGCTCTTGCATGGCCTCGTAAAAACACTTCTCATTATAATCCTAGATTAAATTTAGAAGTTAAATTTACAGAGTCAGAAATTCCTAATGAAGTTAAAATTGCTGTTTATGAACAGGCATTGCATTTGTTAAACAATGAAGATTTGTTAGCACAAACAACTCAAACCTTTGAAAGCATTTCTATTGGAAGTATTAGTTTATCTGATACTAATGGAGACGTTACAAGAACTTCAATTACACCTAGTATTGTAATTAAACCTTTACGTCACCTTATTCGAAGAGGTGTAGAAGGTATGGGTTCTTCTTGGTGGAGGGCTAACTAATGTCTTTATCAGCAAAAGTAACAGCTGCCGTTAATAAAGCTTTTAATAGAGCAGGAGATCTTGTTAAGACTGCTACACTATCAACTAAAGCAGTTACAAGCTATGATTTTGCTACTGATAATACTGTTAGTACTATTACTTCCGCTACAGTATCGGTTATAATTGAGTCTTCAGAAAGACCTGCTGGAGATGGTTTTAATTATAAAGCTATTTTAAAATCAGGCGTTGACTTATCAGTTTATGATACGCTTACTGTAGGCTCAGTAGTTTATAATATAACAGATCATACTGATAACGACTTTACTATTGAAGCCACTTTGACAAAGGAACCTTAAAATGTTTCACAATATCTTAGCGGATGTTAATAGTGTTTTTGCCTCATCAGCTTGGACAAGTAATAACATAGCAATGTATCCTGAAAATTATCAGGGTTCAATTTCAAACAGTAATGAATTTTGTCGTTTTAATATTCTTCCTAGTGCTTCTGATCATTTAGCTTATGGCGGTGATAAAAGCCTTTCAGGTTTATTAATTGTTAGAATATTTGTTAAAGCTGGCGAGGGACAAACTCGCATTATGCAAATTTCAGATATACTAGACAACTCATTTGAAAATAAAATTTTAACTAATAAGACAGAGTTTGGAAAATCTTATTTGAATGTAGAAGGGCTAGACCCAGCTAATCAGTCGCTTTATCGCGCACAATACATAATACCATTTAAAATATACGGAGAATAACAAATGGCTCATATTTCATCTTTGAGTTCAGGTATTTTTACATACCTAGACTTTCATGCAGCAGCACCTGCAGCTTCTGTAGACACTGCTGCTGAATACGCAGGTTTGTTTGTAACAGCAAACGCTAGTGCTATTTCACGAATTCCATCAGTACGTGAATTCCCTTCAATTGGTACTCCTGCTAACATCGTAAACGTACCTGTTTATGGACAAGCAACTTCTTCTCAGGTGCAAGGTCAGTCTGACGCACCAACACTTGAAGTTACTGTTAACTATATTCCTGATGACATGGATGATTTCCATGCTCTTATTGGTACACAAGGTGCATTCCGCTTTATGATGTGTTCACAAGCAACTACACTTGCAGCAAGTCTTGACACTGCAAATACAGCGTTGGCTTATGGTAATACAGAATTTTACTTTACAGGTAAAATCGAAGCTATCCTAGTAAATCCTGCGTTGACAGACGCTACAACCGCTACGGTTACTATGTCAACTCAGTCTGATTTCTTTGGACCAGTTACACTACCATAAATTAAAATACTTTGGGAGTCCCTTAATTGGGGCTTCCTTAATCCTATTAGAAAGACTTAGTATGACAGACAAACCGTTTAGTAAAACGTTTGTAATGCGAACTACCTTTAGGCATATGCGCCGAAGTGTAGATATTAGTATTCGTAAAAGCTTTGAGCGCTTTCAAGACTTTGATAGTGACTCAGATATTGGAAAAGAAATTATGGAAACACTATCAGTATTACATACGTGCAGAAAAATGCTTGATGACTTTCAAGCAAACAATCCAAATTTATTTACAGAAAAAGATAAGATTAGTTAGGAAAAAATATGAAACATTTAGTTGGAAAAGTAATTACTAAAAAATTTCCTTTTATGGGAGACGAAGTTGAAGTTCGTCAATTGTCAGTTGGTGAAGTTCTTAAAGTTCAAGACATGATTAAAAAAACTTCTAAGAGCAAAGCTGAAGACTCTCAAACAGAACTCCTTCGTGGTGTAATTAAAATTGCTGTAGTAGGCGCTGAAGATCTAAGTAATGAAGAATTTAGCACTTTTCCTATTGCCGCATTAAACGAATTATCAGAAAATATTCTTGAATTCTCTGGATTATCTGGTGGAACTTCTCAGGGAAACTAACTCAAGAGGATGAAACTCTTTTTGAAATTGCATATCATTTAAAAATGCCTGTGTATGTTTTAAAAGAAGAAATGCCTTATAATGAACTCCTTAGATGGATAGAATTTTTTCATAAAAGACCAATCGGTTGGCAAGAAGACCAACGCACATATTTACTTTTAAAAGCACAAGGTGTTAAAGAATCCGGAGAAAATTTATTTCCTTCTTTAAAAGCTATAAAAGAAAATACAAACAAAAAGCTATTACAAGAACCTGATAGAGCAGTGCCTAAAGGCGAATTTCTTAAAAAGATGTTAGCTGCTAGAGACGGTGATAATTTAAACTGGAGACAAAAATAATGTCTATCAAAGTAAATATTGATGTAGCTGATTTTCAAAAAGAAATGAAAAGAATTGAACAAGAAGTTTCAAGCCTTGCTACTGCAGATATACATGAAAAAATAGATTATGCTACTGAACAACTTAAAATAGTTACTCCTGTTGATACTGGTAAAGCTAGACAAGGTTGGGAAAATGAAAAAACTATGTCAGGACCAACTTTAGATACTGGTTTGCTTATTAAAGAAGCACTAGGAATTGGTAATAAAAAAACACTAGTAGCACTTGCTTTAGGATTAAATCCTAATGCAAAGCAAGAAGGAAGAATATTTAATAATGTAGACTATATTAGTGTACTAAATAATGGCCATAGTAAACAAGCACCAAAATATTTTATTGAACAAGTGCTAGTTAAAATTGGCATACCAACCCCTGATTAAGAATACTTTGCCCTCTGATGGCTCTCTAATATAAGAGAATCGTTAGGGGGCAATTTTATTAAGGAGGTCCATATGAGTGGAGTAGAAATTAGAGTACGTAGTAATAGTACTCAAGCTAGACAAGATCTAGGTAAGTTACAAAAATCAGTTGGTAATATCGAGCAGTCTACTAAAAGATTACAAAGTGCTTTTAATAAAATAGCCATTGGAGGTGCAGCTTTTTTAAGTATTGCATCTTTTACGAAAGGCATTACAAGAGCATCTGACTCTATTACTAACATGGAAAATAAAATTGCTCTTGTTACTGGCAGGGGTAGAGAATTAAACTCTACTATGCAATCTTTAGCAAGAGTATCATCTCAAACACGAGTTTCTTTTAGCACTACAGCAGAAACTTTTAATAGATTTGGGTTAGCCTTACAAGGCAGTGGAACTAGCGCAAAAGAGCTTTTAAATGTTACTAGAACAATTAACCAAGCTGTTACTATTTCTGGTGCTTCCTCTGAATCTGCTAGAGCAGCTATTGTTCAATTTGGCCAAGGTTTAGCGTCAGGGCAGCTCAGAGGGCAAGAACTTAACTCTGTTTTAGAACAAACACCTAGAATTGCTAGAGCTATTGCTGATGGTATTGGTATTCCTTTTGGTCAGCTTAGAGATGCAGCTGCAGAAGGCAAACTAACAACTGAGGCTGTATTAAAAGCTATTCAAAAAGCTGCTCCAGAAATTGCTCAAGAATTTACTTTAATTGAGAAAACAGTAGACTCAGTAAGTAATGCTTTAAGGTTTCAATTATTAGGGGCGTTAAATGTAATTGCAAGAAGTACCGGATGGTCTAATGCAGTTATTACAGGAATTGAAAATCTTACTAAAGGCTTAAAGTATTTTACAGACAATGCTGAAATAACTTTTATGTTATATAAGCTAAGAGCAGCAGTATTTATTAGTGATATTAAAAAAACATTTGAGCCATTAACAAATATTTTTACTGTAGAATTTGACCCTGCTGCAGCAGCAGAAAATCTTAAGAGTAATTTTAATAAATTTTTAAATCAAGCTAAAAACATAATAACCTTTGAAGGCTTTTACGATGAAAATACAAAACAATTTGATTTTTCTGCTTTCTTTGGACAATTTACTTTACCTCCTAGTTTTGAAGAAAATTTTAATAAAGCCGCAAAAGGCATTGATAACTTTATAGTAAATATTAAAAGATTATATAACACATTATTTGGTAAAAATATAGTCCAAAAAGTTCCAGGATTTCAAGAAAAAATTATTCCAGCTTCTCTTGACACTGAAGTTTTAGAAGAAGACGTTAATTTATTTCAAAAGTTTTTAGATAAACTAACTGAGTTTAGTGGAGAAGCAATAGGAAGAATCTTAAATTTAACAGAAACGCTTAGACCTTTGTTTGAAAGTATTGGAGACGGTATACGTAGCGTTTCTAGCACAATTAAAACTACTATAGACGGTTTAGGTGGCTATGATGGTATTTTAGAGAAAAATTCAAATGCTCTTAAAACTTATTATGACAGATTAAATGATATAGTAGGACTTGATGTAAAAGCTGGAAACTTAAAAGAAAGTATGCTTAATCTTATTCCAGAAGATAACACAGATCTTACTAAAAGAATACGTGAACAAAGTAAGAAAATACAAGATGCTCTTTTAGGTGAGGAAGTACTTGTTAATCCATACGAAGAAGGCCGAACTAAAAGAATAGGTGGTTCTTTAGAAAATGCCTTTAAATTCTTAGATCAAAACAAAGGACTTCTTGCAGCTGCAGCTGTTGGAGGCGGTCTTGCAATAGTATTTCCAGAAACTACTGCTGCAGCTTTACAACTTGCTGCTATTGGTGCAGGTCTTGCTTTTGTTAGTCTTATACAAGGCGCATTTAGTAGAGGTCTTCCTGTTCTTTTAACTTTTGGAAGTTATCAAGCTTTTATGAAAGGCGTTGCAGATGATCCTGAAAGACAAAAAGAAATAGAAGAACTTTCTAAAGGCATTGTAGATAGCCTTCAAGAAGCTTTTTTAGGCGTAGATCAAGAAGGATCTTCAAAAATAGTTGATAATATTGGTGCTTTTCTTTCGTCAGTTGGGAAAGGTATTATTTCTGGTTTGTTTGAAGGTACAGAGTTTAATAATAATTTTATTAATGCTTTTGCTGGCGCTTTAGCAATAGCTGTTCCTTTATTTATTCTTTCAGGTCGTGGATTAGGGGCTATGGCAGGGCTTGGTCTACATTTAGTAGGCAAAATATTTAAAAATAATATAATTAGAGATGGCCTTATTAGGGGGTTAACCCTTGGATTAGCAGACCCAACTGCTATTGTAACTGATAAATCTAAGAAGCAAATGCGGGCTATAGGTTCAAAACTTATAGGAGCAATGTTTGTTGGAGGAATATTTCTTTCTTTTAAAGATGAATTAGAAAAAGGTCTTGAAAATATAGAAATAAGTCTTGGATTAGACCCTGAGGCAGTAGAAAGTAATGTAGGAAAAGCATTAAATTCAGCAGCAATTGGAGCTCTTGGTGGATTAGCTACTGCTATGACAGCTGGAGTAAAACACCCCATTGTGTTACTTGCTGCAGGTCTTGGAGGGGCTATTATAAATGTATTTTCAGATCCTGAAATAAGATCGGCTTTTCAAGATTTAGGGAAAGAAATTTATGCAGGATTCCGAGGTGCTATCTTTGGTGAAGAGTATACAGGTGGCGATCCAAAAGCAGTAGCTGATTCAGTTAAAGCCCAAGAAGCTACAAAAAGTACTATTCAATTAAAACAAAGTGAGCTTGGAGCGGCAGAAAAGCAATTAATTGAAAATCAAAATTTGTTTAAAGGTGCAGAACAAAGTTTACAAAATCTTATAGATGCTGAAAATCAATTAAAACAAAGCTCTATTGGAAATAAAGGTTTACTTGCTGCAAACAGAGTAGCGCAAGACAGAGCTAGAGCTGACATAATCCGTGCCGGATTGTTAGTTTCAAATACAGCAGCAGATATTAAACGTTTAAGTGATGCAATAGGAACTTTGCAAAGCACTATTAAACCAGAAAATCTTGATATATCTTTACCTCCTATAATAAATAAAAACGATCCTAACTATGGATATTATTTAGACGGTCAAAAGTTTAAAGCAGCAGGGGGGATGATTACTGGAGCAGGTGGTCCTAAAGATGACAAAATACCTCATATGTTATCTAATGGGGAGTATGTAATACAAGCTTCTGCAGTTAAAAAGTTTGGTCCTAGTTTTATGGATGCTTTAAACAAAGGTCAAGTACCTCAATTTAAAAATAAAGGTGGTCTTGCAGGAGAGGCAATCTTTGGAGGATTAAGTGCTTCATCTTTGAGTTTAATTCAATTTATGAGTGGAGAAGAAGCAGCTAAACTTAAAGCAATAGCAGGTGTTAATTTTACTGGTAAAGATTATTTTGAAAAAGTTATGGGAGACAAAGATAGTGATGTTCTTAATTATTTAAATGAACATGCTCCTGATTTAAGCCCTGCTCTTTCTATTAATGTTAAAGATGAAGATTCTTTAAAAGAATTAATAGCGTTAGTTAATAAAGAAACAGGAACAAATCCAAGTAATATTAATGCAATTCAAGAACATTTAATTCGCAGAGGCACACTTAAAAGCACTAAAGATGCATACAATAGCCCTGACGGATTTTACAAAGGATTATCAGTTCTTGCTAATCAATTAGGAATAGAGTTTCCACAATATGACAATTTAAGAACAATTCCTAAAGCATTAATGACTACTGCAAATCTTGCTAGTGCTGCAATTGGAGGAGGAGGCAGATGGAAATCTGATCAATACCGTCCACTTGTTAGAGGTTGGGAAAAAGGACTTTACGGACCTGAAGGTGATGATATTACTGGCTTTGGTCCAGAACTTAGAAAAGCCTTTTTTAATGGTTTACCATTAGCGCCAGAAGGTGCAGCGTATGGTGCTTCATTTGGGGCGCTTAAAGGTTTAAGTTCAACTATATTAGGAACTTTTAAAGGAATTGGAAATATAGTATTAGGAACAATCAATCGTGATCCAAAAAGATTGTTATCTGGAGCACTTGGCTTTGGTTCAAGTGTTGTTAGAACTGGTTTAGGTTTATCTAGTATACCTGTACAAGCGGCTCTTTATGGATTACTTGGCGGTACAATGTATACTGCTATGGGTGGTTTAGACTATTTACTTTCTGGTAATAGAACCTACATGGGGAATGCTAGAGACTTAAATATGTTTAAGAAAAAGGCTACTCGTGATGATCGTGATCATCCTATGATAGCCCCTTCTAATTACTCAACTATGAGAAGCGGTTTAGATTTTACTGATTTTGATTCGTTTAAAAATAAATTTAGTAAAATAGATTTATCTTTTTTAAATAAAGAACAAAAACGTCAAGCAGCAATAGATGTGTCTGGTTATGATTTAAATTATCTATTAAGACATTATAATTTAGTTAGAGAGTCATTCCAAAGACCTTCTGGCCGAGAAAAAGTAGGTCTTAACTCTACAAGTATAGACAATACTTGGCAAGGAAAGGTTATTCCAAATTATTATGAAACTCTTGATCATCCTTTTTTAGACATACAAACAAAAGAACCTAAATTAACAGATAGTCTTGATGAGTTTTTACAAGCGTATAATGTTGGGTTGCATGAATATGGTCATGTTAATCAATTTTTAAATATGGCTAAAGAAAACTCAGGTTATGGAAAAACTGATTTTGATTATATAAGTACTTGGCCTTTTAGGATTAATAGAACTGTTTTAGAAGCTGACGCAAATAGCTTTTTAAAACAAACTTCATTAGCTGATATAGAGGATACTCTTAAAACTTTAAGAGCCAGCCAAACTTCTTATATGGCAAGTGCTATGGCAAATGGTACACTAACACCTAAAGCTTTAAAAGATTCACTAGAAGTAACTGAACTTAAAGAGTTTGAAGATTTTTATGAAGCTTTTTTAGAAGGTAATAAAACGATTGGTGGTAATTCTCAAAGAGCTATAATAAAATTCCTTTATAACAGACTTGGAATTAAAGACAGAATGAAAGCATCTTTTGAAGCAAATAAATTTGCTACAGGAGGTTATGTAACAGGTGAAGGTGGTCCTACTGATGACAAGATTCCTGCTATGCTTTCTAATAAAGAATTTGTTGTAAATGCAAAACAAACTTCTAAGTTTAGACCTATACTTGAAGCTATTAATAGCGGAATGGTTGCAGGATTTCAAGGTGGAACTAATTTTGCAGGTAGAGCAAATATAGGTGGAGTAGTAACCAAACAAGCTAATACTGTTGATGCTCCTTTACAAAGTGTAAAAGCTACTAAGGCTGTATCAAAAGCAATAGAAGAAATAGATAAACAATTAGCTTCATTTAACATAACTCTTTTAGAGGCAGAACTTCAACTTAAAACTAGTACTGATCAAACAGTTTTAAAAAGAGCTCAAGAGCTTAAAATGCTTGTTTTAAATCAAAAGATAATTCCTTTAAATAAAGAAAGAAAAAACTTACAAGAACAATTAGAAAAATCAACCTCAAATCTTAATAAAACAGCCAAAGCTGCTACTAAAAGTATTAATAATCTTTCTGCAGCTCAATTAAAATTTGGAAAAGAAGTTTCAGAAAAATTTAGAGAAGAATTTCAAGAATCTTTTAGAAAAGCCTTGTATACTGGTGATTTTATGAAAATAGATTTACTAGATATGTTTACTAGAGCTTGGTTAGATTCTTTTAGCGCAGGATTTACTGACTCTTTATTTAAAAGTTTAGATAAAAAAGATAATTTAGGCAATATTTTCGGTGGGGCTACAAAATTTGGAGAAGACATCGTTAAGATTTCTAATAAAGGCGTAACAGATTCTTTAAGTAAAACTGTTGATAATCCTGAATTAACAGAAACTATTGATGAAACCGTTGGCGAAACAGGTTTTTTTGGAAATTTATTTGAAACAATTAAAAGCGGCGCTTTAAGTTTAAAGACTAAAGGTTACAGTTTGTTTACTACTATTTTTGAATTTTTTAAAGAATTTGGAAAAACTTTATTTGATTCTGTAAATAACTTTCTTACTTCTATGCAAGGCATTGGAACTGGAGGGGGTGGTTTTGGTAGTTTATTTCAAAGTTTTGGTAGTTTATTTCAAGGTTTTAACATAAGTAGCGGCGTTAGTGTTGCTAGCGGTGGACTAGGCTTTTTTATGAATGATGGGGGTATAGTGCCTCACACTCCATATTCTAAAACAGGTGTAGATAGTGTTCCTGCAATGTTAACTCCAGGGGAATTAGTTGTTCCAGCTAACAAAGTTCAAGCTTTTGAAAACAGAAATAGTAATCAACAAAGCGTAGTTAACTTGTCAATTACAGGCGATGTATCTCGTCAAACAAGACAAGAGATTGTTAAAATGCTACCTCAAATTTCTGCGGGAGTTAATGCAACTAATAAAGAAAATAATTTTAAATATCGCTAAGCCCCTAGAAAAGTGAGTAAAATGGAGCATCTATAATGAAGAAATGGCAAAAGCTATTTAAATTAAAAAACGGACAACTAGTCTGGAAAGAATCTCGCGGTCGAAAGGCTGCGGGTTCTATTGCTGGAACTAATCATGGTGATGGCTACAAGACTGTGCGTATAGATGGCAAAGCTCATTACGTGCATAGAATTGTAAAAGAAATGACTACTGGCAAAAAAGCTAATGGTGATGTAGACCACAAAGATCGAAATCGTTCAAATAATAAACCAAGTAATTTACGTACTATGTCTAGATCTAAAAATAATCAAAATAGAAAATCATGGTCACGTAAAAAATAACTCACAGGTCACTCTTCGGAGTGGCCTTTTTTATCAAAAAAGTCGGATAAAAAAGTGAGAAAAACAACGCATCTATAATGATACAATAGTATCAACTACACAGAGTATGAAAGGAAATCTCTATGAAAAATGTAATCGCAGCAAGTGCATTAGCAATTACAATAGCTACTACGGCTCACGCAGCTGTTGACTGTTCTGAAGCATCAAAGTACGGCGCTTATGCAGGAGTCGCTGTTGGTGTTGGAGCAACGGTTATTACTGTTGCTTCTATGCCAGTAGTAGGTGCAGGTGTTGCAGCTGGCACTACAATTGGTTATGCAAGTATGTGGGCATCCCCATATTTATTTGCAACTACATTGCCAATGCTTGCAGTTGGTGGAACTATTAATGGCGCTATGTATGGCGTTATTGGATATATGGCGGGAGCTATAGGTTGTGAAGTAACTAAATAATCTAATCACCTGAACATGTGAATAAACTGTTCAAATATATTGCACGGGCTTTGTAAAAAAGTGAGAAAAACAAAGCATCTATAATGAACTAATAAGTTCAGTAAACCAAGTGGAAACCAGAGAGGAAATCCAAATGAAAACTTTTATTACATCTATCATTACTACTATTGCACTTACTACTACTGCTTCTGCCGGAATATGCAGCTGGGTAGAAAAAGTTGACATTGCTGGCTCTGTTAAAAGTTCAGCTGTGTTGTCCGGCGGTATTGCTTTAGTAGCTACCGGAAACCCTGCTATTGCAGTTGTTAACGGCGCGGTTACTGGCGCAGTTGTTGGCGGCAGTCTTTTAGCCGTAGACGGTACGTGTTATGTTTTTGACGAGTACGATGTTGCAGAAAATACTTCTGAGTTTGTATATGATACTTACGCATCTGCTTCAAACTTAGCGTCTGAGCTTGAGCGGAAATTTGCTAACTATTTCTATAATGAAAATAGTGAAGCTTAATATAAAAAGGTAGGCGGCTTCGGTCGCCTATTCAACGGGCTTTGTAGCAAGGAGTTAAACAATGCAAGCTTTCTTTGAAAACGAAATCATTTGGGCAATTCTATTTGGTTTTGCTTTGAGATTTTTATTTATAATACTTTTCCAACTTACTATTGGAAAACCTTTTAACATAAAACTACCTGCATTACCTTCGTTTCTTGGGGTAGCAGCAATTGCTTATTACTTTCATTTTTCAGAAGAATATGCTGATATGGAATTTATAAATGGTTTTGTAATGATTGGCTTGTTTATGCCTGAATTATTTAAAGCTACTTCATCTTTAATTACAACGTCAACCAAGAGGAGAAAAACATGACTGTTGTTTTAAGACTATATAGAGGCACAACTCGTGCCGAGGCTCAACAATTGCTTGAGGGTAAACAAGTACGTTCTGTGACTCATTGGTGTGAGTCATATGAAAAAGCTGCTATGTACTCTAAAGGTGCAGTAGTATGTTTGGTCTTTGATGAGGTACCTCCTCATTTAGTGTCTGTGCAAAATTTGTGTGAAGGCGATAGTATTCATGGTACGTTTACTGAATACAAGCCTACTAAAGACTTTTTTGAGTCTTATCTGCACTGTTGGGCAGAAGATGATTCTTACGTCACCTTTACGGGTGGCGATAAGAAAACTATTGTTGAAATTGAATCTGAGATGGGGGTATAAATGGAAAGTTGGGGAAAATATTTGTTAGCTGTTTACCAACCTTGGTCTGATGATGATATCTTGCAAGAAATAAAACATTGGAAAGATAAAATAGAATATACAGATGCTTATGACTCTGTTTCTAAATATCGTTCTAAACTTAAAGAACTAGAGTTAGTTCAATACTTTCGCATTGAAGAGGAAAAAGAAAATGGCTAAATGGTATTCTGATCAAATGCGAATTCATCACGAAACTTGTAAAACTAAAGATTACAAGGTATATCATTTTTTCTATACTGGCCACACTCAAGGCTGGTATGGAAAAAGCCCTCGTTGGGGTTATATAGGTATTTGCCCATATAACACTGATGATGATATTATTCAACGTTACATATTAGAGTTACGTGAAGTAGGTTTAGGTCTTAGATCTAAAAAAAGATTTGTTCTTCAAATGCTAGAAAAGTTTTGGAAGAAAGAACAAATAGGTTTAAAAGTACTACATAAAGGTCTTTCTCGTAGAGAAGCACTAGATATGGAAAACTTTTATCGTCCTGAAGGCTATACTATGCACAAGGACAAACGAATATGGAATGAAATCGCTGGTGGATAAAGGAGCAAGTGCATGACCCAGTTTAATGAATTTTACACCGTAATGCCTGAAGATACACATGAACAAATTCTAATGGATTTTGGAGACATTGAAGTATCAGTAGTAAAATGTTCTTGGACTTCTAGTCCTTGGTATGAAGCTTCATGGCACAATAAAGGCAAATCTAATTGGGCAAATCCTGTGTTTATGGAAACCCTTGATGATTTGTTTAGTTATATGAACAGTCTTACTCGTCAAGAAGTAATCAAGAAAGGAATGATTGACTAATGTTTATTGCTATATGGAAAACTGATGATGAATTTTCTGATAATACTGTAAGACAATTTACAAGTATTGCAGAAATTAAAGAGTGTGTTATTGTAGATTCAAGTATAAAATCTTTACCTGATGCTATAATAGAAGTAAGTAATGACTCACTTACAGTTGTAAATGAGTTTATGATTAGCTTAGAAACGGAAACTTTGTAATGATACTTACAGCAGCAGCCACATGTTTGGCTTTAAATATCTTCTTTGAAGGTAGAGGTGAAGACTTAATGGGAAAAGTAGCTATTGCAGAAGTTACTATGAACCGCGTTGAATCACCAAAACACCCAGACAATATTTGTGCTGTTGTCTGGGATAAAAAACAATTTAGTTGGACTCATGATGGTAAACATGATGACCCTACTAGGTTTACAGCTAAAGTCGATCGTATAGCTTGGAGAGACAGTCAGTTGATTGCTCAAATGGTTATCGATAACGAAATTACTTTAGATGTAAAAGGCGCAACTCACTATCATGCAGACTATGTAAAACCTTATTGGGCTAGACATCAAACTATGCTGTTTAAGCTTGGTAAGCATATCTTCTATAAGTGAGAAAAATAACGCATCTATAACGAATACTATAAAGGGTTAAATATGACTAAGAAAACACCTGAGTACTATGAAGCAATGTCTTTTTCAAATTTAGTGAAAGCTATTGATCAACAGTGGTCACATACTTATGTTGACTACTCTGAAGATTGTCCTGACACGACAGTTGAAATGGAAGAAATCTTTGATGCTATTGCAGAAATGCAAGGTGACTTTGATACTCCAACGTGAAGCACTACATACTCTTTTCGAAGAGTATTTTGAGTTTCATGGAAACTCCTCCCTGTGTAGTTTAACTTGCCCATTGCTTGCAGTGGGTCTTTTCAGCTGCACAGCTGATATCAACCCTAGCTAGGAGAACTATAATGACTATTTCTAATACACCGACTATCGCTGAACTTACAAAGAGCTTTAACTACGTGATTAAACATGGTCAACCTTACTATTTTAAGACTAAAACAAAAGGTTGGAATAATGGCGATCGTGTAATTGCAGCAAGCCGAGTAGTTAATGGTGAAAACATTCATAGCGTAGCCTTTGAAGTAGGTTGCTGTGTAAAATCAATTCGTAACTGGATTAAAACACTTGATACAATTAATCCTCGTTTAGAAGGCTAACAAAATTTCCCTCACCCCTTCGGGGGTGGGGGTTTTAAATTAAACTTTTTTTTTTTTTGAGAAATATAATGCTAACAATTATTACTATTTATTTAATTGTCGTAATGATAATTGAAAACAAATAATAATTGTTAATAAAGTTCCTCACAAGGGAAGCAATAGCTTAATGCCCTAACTAAAGGAAATTGACATATATGGAAGAAAAAACTATTCTAGACTTACTAACTGAAGATCTGGAATATCGACAAAAATCATTAGATAAGAGACAATCAGCAAGTTTCTTAGACACAATGTCACCTAGAGATATTATTGAATTTTCTTACTCACACATACTAAAAGGTTTAGAAAGGAAAGCAACTCTAGTAGAAGTCGCATCTAGCATTGGCAGACGACTTAGACAAAAACTTAGACAAAAACAAAACAGTGTACTAGACGTTCAAGGTGGATGGTTTGTAATCATAAGCTACATTGAGCTAGGTATACTAGGCTATCGTAAAAAGCATACTTACAAGAACGGTAAAAAAGATAAACATAGATCTTATTTTTTGTTTGCTAAAGATTGGAAAGCTATTAAAGAGCTTATGGACTTAGTAGACATTGAAAAATGTGATATGTTTCCAGTTAACACACCTGCTGAAAATTGGCATAAAGATCCGTATCACGAAGTAACAGGTATAAGTGTAATCAAAAAAGGCTATGAAGCAGCTCTCGATCACTTTGAAAATAGTGATATGACTTATATTGTAGATACTCTTAATAGACTTAATCATACAGGTTGGCGTATAAATAACTTTGTATTTGATACCTACAAAAAGTGTATGCACTCTGAAGTTAATCCATTTAAGTTTACTAAAGAAATTGATCCAATTAAACGGGCTTCGTTAATTATTGAAGCAGAAGCTATTCAGAGGCTTGCAGAGAAGCACATAGATAAAGCTTTTTATCACTTGTATAACCTTGATTTCCGAGGCCGCATTTACCCTAACACAGCCTTTTTACATGAGCAGTCTAGTGACAATGCTAAAGGCATTTTAATGCTAGACGAACCCGTACCATTAGGTGAAAATGGTGTGTATTGGCTTTATGTACATACTGCAAATATTTGGGGTAATGATAAAGTAAGTCTTGACGATCGAGTACAATTTGTTATAGACAATGCAGAAACATTTATCGAGTATGCTACAAATCCATTAACAAGTACTGGCTGGATGAAAGCAGATAAACCCTTTAGCTTTCTTGCAGCTTGTCATGAAATTAAAATGTTAACAGAGTGGGAAGGAGATATAAAGGATTTTCCTTCATGTCTTCCAGTTTATATTGATGGCTCTAATAACGGCGTACAACACCTTGTAGCTATGTCTCAAGACGATGAAGTAGCACCTTTGGTTAATCTCGTTCCAAGTGAAATTCCTGGAGATGTCTATATGTTTATAGCAAAAAAGGTATGGGAAAACTTAGAACGTAAACGAGATACTTCTGTCGAAGATCAATTTGAAGAAGTATTTAACACAGCTGTTACTATGCAAAGAGAGTATGAAAATGCTCCTGATAAGTCTGAAAGAAAGTCTGTAGCATTTAAAGCTGCTCAAACATGGCGTAATCAAAACCGTGACCTTAGAGAAAAATTATTTCCGACATACTGGTTGAACATTCAAGATAAGAAAATTCAACGTAAGACTGTTAAGAGAAATGTAATGACTCTAGGCTATGGCGGTACGTCTTACGGTATGGGCCAGCAGGTCATAGAAGACACTAGAGATATATCTACCTATCTAAGAGATAAAGAGCATCTCTGGGGCGCACTCCTTGGCGCTCTGGTGTATAAGACCTGTTATGAAGAACTTAAGGGGCCAGCAAAGCTACTTAAGATGTTTCAGAGTTTAGCAGAAAGAGCTAACAAGAAAAAAGTTCATATGAGTTGGATTTCTCCTATTACTGGATTTCCTGTTGTACAAGCTTATCGAAAGCCTACTAACAAGCGCACAGAGCTTAAGTATGGCGAAGATATTCTTAAAGTACAGCTTCAAGTATGGGAAGAGA
>Ga0255773_10000445_pt1 | contig 44489 bp, 33 predicted proteins | sample 011ome_17_FD_179971 | JGI IMG/M metagenome (GOLD analysis project Ga0255773, IMG submission 179971) | Coastal salt marsh microbial communities from the Groves Creek Marsh, Skidaway Island, Georgia - 011502XT metaG (version 2) | ecosystem: Environmental > Aquatic > Marine > Intertidal zone >... | reverse complement strand
TCAAACCATGTAAACTTTTATCATAATTCAGTGAATTGTTTAGGAGGAAGTTCAACGGCTGGAAGAGCGGCATATATGTATGGTACATCCGCTTATTCGAATAATGATGTGAGGAATAATATTTTTTCAAATAGTGGACCTGGTGTTGCTTTTTATACAACTACTGCTTCCCTTTCAGGTACTCCTGCTTATTTTTCTAACTTGGATTATAATATTTATAATACCTCAGGAGTTAATCTAATTAATTACAGCGGTACTTATTATTCTTTACCGGCTTGGCAATCTGCGGTCGGATTAGATTCAAATAGTTTATTTGGATCTCCAGGATTTATTTCTGGAACTGATTTGCATTTACAAGGAGCAATTGCTTACGATAATGGAGATACTACATTAGGAGTGACAGTTGATATTGACGGAGATGTTAGGCCACTTTCCCCATCTACTGGTTGGGATATTGGAGCTGACGAATATATTCTCCCTTCCTGTCCAAGTCCATACTCAATGAAATTAGATTCAACCGCAACTAATATGGTTGTCTTATCATGGACAAATGGGCCTTTTGATAGTATTTGGCAAGTTCAATATGGAGCGCCTGGCTTTGTATTGGGTTCAGGTACAATTGTATCATCATCGTCTAACCCTATGCAGATAAACGGACTCACGCACTCTACTTGTTATGAAGTTTGGTTAAGAAGTATTTGTACTGTAGGGGATACAAGTATTTGGACAGGACCATTTAATTTCTGTACCAAGTGTGCGGCAGTGACTGATTATTGTACTAGTTTTGAGACTGATCAATATCAAGAGACTCCATTCTGTTGGAAGACATATATAAATACAACATCCACTGGATATATCTACACGTATAATGGTATAGCCAATACCGGAAGTAATAGTGTTAGATTTTATGCTTCCGCAGATGCATCTGCTACGATGATGCTGATAGCTCCTGAAGTCTCAAATTTATCAGCAGGTACACATAGAGCTAATTTTTGGGCAAGAGGTGATTCTACTATAATAGTAGGAACTATGAGTGATCCTGCAAATCCAGGAACTTTTACTCCTTGGGATACAATTTCGCCATCCTTAATGAACACTTCGGCCTATTCTAATTTTAAAGTAGACTTTTCTGCTTACAGTGGTACCGATACCTATGTAGCATTCTTATGGGATCCTGCAAGTACATATGATTACTTATATTTGGATGATTACTGTTGGGAAACAATTCCATCATGTGAAAAAGCACCGTCTGTTCAAATTTTGAATGCCGGAATAGATTCTACTTCATTAAATGTGGGGTGGAATATTGATACGACACAAGTAAGTTATATAGTAGCATATGGTCCAACTGGATATGATCCAATCACTAATCCAGCGGGTGGAGACACTACCACTACAACTTTTAATTTCAAAACCATAACAGGTCTTCAATCACTTACAGAATATTGTGTTTGGGTGAAAGCAATCTGTTCAAATGGAGATACAAGTTTCTGGGATGGACCTCATTGTGGAAGTACAGGATGTCCTTCTGCTGCCGGATTACCATATTTTGAAGATTTTAACTCTTACACCAGTTCATATCCAGCGGGACTGCCACTTTGTTGGCAAGAAGCTAAAGGAGTTCTTGGAGGTGGATCAGCTGGACTTCCAATCTCTTACGTGTCCTCATTTTGGACTCCTGATGGATTTGGTAATGTGGGTACTACGGGATCTGCAAAAATGAATATATATTCTACGAATAGATTTGAATGGCTCGTATCTCCTTCTATTAATTTAGGGACGGACCCAAATCAAACTTTTATTATCGAATTTGATATTGCTATGACGGATTATGCTAATACTTCAACAGGAGTTGTTGGTTATGATGATACCTTAGCGTTTGTGGTTTCGTATGATGATGGATTAACTTGGAGCCAATCTAATATTATTGAGTCATGGGATACAAGTAATGTTCCTTCGAATACAGGAGATCATTTTTATCACATTCTGAGAAATAAAACAGGAAAGGTAAAATTTGGATTTTATGCAACTACTACAGTGAGTAATGAAGATAATGATTGGTTTATTGATAATTTCAGTATAAAAGACACTGTTTTTGTCGGAATAGATGAGATAATGTTAGAAGATCAATTTAAGATTTACCCAAATCCAAACAGAGGAGTATTTAATATCCAAAATTATGGAACAACGAAAAATACAAGTTTGAAGTTGGTAGATGTTCAGGGAAGATTGGTTTATGACAATATCCAAAAATTCTCTAACAACGAAACGTTCGAAATAAATGTTGAGAATTTGAATAGCGGAATATATATTTTACTTATTCAAAGTGAAGGTAAACTAGAACAACATAGAGTTGTGATTCAGTAGTTTATAACAAATCAATTCTTAATGCCTATTCCAAAAGGAGTAGGCATTTTTTTGGTTTTATATTTAACGAAAAAATAATGTCTTGTTAAATAAAAAATTTATTGTAAATTGGTACAATATTCTTATTACATAAAAGACATGAAAAAAAATTACTTATTCGCATTTTTGCTAGCTGCATTTTCCACTATTAGTGGGTTTTCGCAAATAACAGCTCCTTTTACGGAGTCATTTAATTCAACAACTTTCCCCACTAACTGGACCTTGTATGCTACTGCTGGTTCAAACTGGCAAGTAACAGGAACAATGGGTTATGGAGGTTTTGGTATAACTGACCATACAGGGACTTCAGGAAGTACAAGGGCTTGGGTCGATTTATCTGGTACAAATGATTCTATAACGATGACCTCAGATACCATAGATGTTTCGGCATTGACTAATCCAGAGTTAAATTTTTGGCATAATAATGATTTAACTGGTTATTCTATTTCTCCACTAAATTTACTGTTGGTAGAAGTAGTTGATACAGCGGGAAATTGGGTTATTTTGGATTCAATCAGACAATCAAATCTAGGCGTTTGGTCTGAGCATTTTTATTTATTAGCTCCGTATGTGAAGTCAAATTATGTGATTGTGCGATTTAGAGTGGAATCTGGTGGAGATCTCAATGACTACTACCAGGATTTGGCGATAGATGATATCAGTGTAAGGGAGTATACTCCTTGTAGAATGCCAATGAGCTTGGCATCTGATTCTGTAACGACAAGTGCGGCTAAATTGTTGTGGGCTGCAAGCTCTACTGATACAGCCTGGAGAATTGAATGGGGCCCTTTGGGGTTTGTTCAAGGAACAGGAACTTTGGTTACATCAGCAAATCAGTTTCATTACCTCACGAGTCTAAATCATTCTACTGATTATTCCTTCTATGTTCAGGGATTTTGTTCAGGTGGCGACACATCAATGTGGGCAGGGCCTCACTCTTTTAAGACATTATGTTTAGCTGATACGATTCCTTATTTGATGGATTTCAACTCATGGCCACCAGCTTGTTGGGATATGAGCGGAGGTGTGAATCCATGGTTGTCTTACACTGGAACTTCTGGATATGCGGAAGCAGATTTCTGGAGTAAATCTACAGGAGATTATTTAATGACCTCTATTCCTGTTTACACAGATCAACACACGAGAGTCAAATTTAAGTGGTCGCACCAATTTAACACATTTTATCCGTATGACTCATTGAGGGTAATGGTAAAACTTGATACAGATTCGGTATGGGAAACAGTCTGGTCTTCTAATAGTTTAGCTAGTTTTGAATCAAATGACGGAGCTGGATCAACAACTCCAGGTACATTCGTGTCAGAGTCTATCATTTTGGATTCTACAAAATACAAGAATGCCAATGTAATGGTGCGATTCCAAGCATTTACGGATTACGGTCCAGATTTGTTTATTGATGATGTGGTTATAGAAGAGATTCCAACTTGTCCTGAGCCTTCTCTCTTAGGTCATTATGCATTGTTTTATGATTCAGTGGCATTGAACTGGACAAATGGATTAGCGGATAGTATCTGGGAAATTCAATATGGACCTTCAGGATTTGCCTTAGGAACAGGAACAACAATTATAGATAATAATGATTCAATCGCATTTGGTGGATTAACACCATCTACAACCTATCAGGTATATCTAAAAAGTATTTGTAAAGTCGGAGATTCAAGTTCTTGGATAGGGCCCTATACTTTCACAACACCTTGTTCTTACTATACACCTCCTTATTCTGAGGACTTTTCAACTTATTCATTTTCAACAAATCCAACTTGTTGGGAAGAGGCAACGGGACAACTTACTGTCAATTCAACCCTTACGATGGGAACTTCTCTATGGACAAATAGACAATTTGCTAACAATGGATTAGGTGATAATGCTGCAGTAATGAATATTTATTCGACTGGAAGAGATGAATGGTTAATATCCCCATCTATCGATTTAGGAACGGGTACTACTCCTTACCAAGTGGAATTTGATGTGGCAATAACAGATTATTATGCTGCAGCAGCACCAGATGCAGGTGGCTTAATGGGAGCTGATGACAAATTAGCATTAGTAATTTCCACTGACAATGGTGTGACCTGGTCTGATACAAATATAATCGAATTGTGGGATACGGGAAACATGCCTTCTTTTACTGGAGATTACTTTTATTACAATTTGACGGCCAACGGTTACACAGGTTTGGTTAAATTTGGATTGTATGCTGAATCTTCAATTTCAAATGAAGACAATGATGCTTTCATCGATAACTTTGCGGTGGTTCAGGTACCAACTTGTCCAAGACCTTTAGGGTTAACTTTTGATAGTGCTACACAAACTACGGCCAACATCAGCTGGACAAACGGAGCAGCTGATAGTTCTTGGATTCTCGAATATGGAGCTCCTGGATTTTCTCAAGGTACAGGTACTTTATTTAATTCAGGAACCAACCCAGCTCAAATTACAGGATTGATGCCAAGCACTTGTTATGATGTCTACATGAGAAGTATTTGTACGGCAGGAGATTCGAGTTTATGGATTGGTCCATTAAGATTCTGTACAGACTGTGCACCAGTTGTGGATTTATGTGAAGATTTTGAGGCATACACTTCAGGATTACCAATCTGTTGGGAACGATTCGTTGTTTCTACAGGTTCTTCTTCTGTTCAAGTATCAACATTTGGAGGAAACGTGGCTCCGGCTTCGATTCAGATGAATTCAGGAAATGATGCAGCTTCTACTTTGATGTTGATCTCTCCTGAGATGACAGCACTTACTGCTGGAACTCACAGAGCAACTTTCTGGTTGGATGGATCTTTTACACCTGATACTACATTGATTATTGGGACAATGTCAGATCCAACTAATCCAGCAACTTTTAGTCCTTGGGATACGATTAATGATATTTCTTCTGCTTACCAGCAGTATAGAATACCATTTGATACCTATGTAGGTACTGATACAAGAATTGCATTCCTATATAACCCAACTAATACATACAGAACAATTAATATTGACGATTTCTGTTTTGAACCAATTCCATCTTGTGAGAAAGCTCCTTCTGTTCAAATATTGAATTCTGGAATAGACTCCACTTCACTTAATGTAGGGTGGAATATCGATACGACTCAAGTAAGTTTTATAGTTGCATACGGTCCGACAGGTTATGACCCTATAGCTAACCCTACGGGAGGAGACACAACGACTTCAACTTCTAACTTTAAGTCAATTACTGGATTATCTCCATTGACTGAATATTGTGTATGGGTAAAAGCAATTTGTACAAATGGAGACACTAGTTTCTGGAGTGGACCTTTCTGTGGTGAAACAGGTTGTCCTGCATCAACGGGAGTTCCTTATTTTCAAAATTTTGATAACTATACTTTTTCAGAAACACCAATTTGCTGGCAGGAAGCCCAAGGTCCACTAGGCGGTGGATTAACAGGAGCTGCGATTGCTTATGGAACGTCTAACTGGGGGCCTGATGGTTTTGCAAATATTGGAACAACTGGTGCTGCAAAAATGAATATTTATTCTACGAATAGATTTGAATGGCTCGTATCTCCTTCTATTAACTTAGGTTCTGATCCAAACAAAACTTATATTATTGAATTTGATATTGCTATGACGGATTATGCTAATACAACAACAGGAGTTGTTGGATATGATGATACCTTAGCGTTTGTGGTTTCATATGATGATGGATTAACTTGGAGCCAATCAAATATTATTGAGTCATGGGATACAAGTAATGTTCCTTCTAATACAGGAGACCATTTCTATCATATTTTGAGAAATAAAACTGGTGTAGTAAAGTTTGGATTTTACGCAACTACTACAGTGAGTAATGAAGATAATGATTGGTTTGTTGATAATTTTAGTATTAGAGATACCGTTTTTGTAGGATTAGAAGAGAATTTTGAATTATCAAACTTCAAAGTATTCCCTAACCCTAACACTGGAATTTTCACTGTATTGAATGATGGGGGGGCTAATCAAACAAGTTTGAAAGTAGTGGATATACAAGGTAGAATAGTCTATGACGAAACATATTTCTTCAATACTAATGGAAGAAAAGTAATAGACGTTCACTCATTGAAAGCTGGAGTGTATGTATTATTAATTCAAAGTGAAGGGAAACTGGAGCAACATAGAATAATAATCAATAAATAAGCGAGAAGAATAACTCAATAAAAAAGCCTGACTTGAAACTTCAAGTCAGGCTTTTTTATTGAGAAAAAAATAAAAGGTTATTTCGGATTCAGTTTTAGAATTGGAATGATTACTTCTTCCATAGAAATACCCCCATGCTGAAAAGTATCCTTGTAAAAGTTCACGTAATAATTGAAATTATTGGGGTAAGCCAAAAAAGTATCTTCCTTGGCAAAAATATATCGTGTATTTTGATTTATTTTAGGTAAGAAGGCATCGTCCGGGTTTATAATTTCAAAGACTTCCTTCGTGTTGTAACTCATATTTTTTCCCAGTTTATAACGTAAGTTTGTGTTCACGTTTTTATCTCCAATGACTTTTACGGGATTGGCAACTTTAATCATTCCATGATCAGTCGTAATGATCAGTTGTAAGTTATTATCATGTATTTTTTGAACTATTTCCTGAAGAGGCGAGTGTTTGTACCATGACTTCGTGATAGAGCGATAAGCAGAGTTGTCGTCCGCAAGTTCTTTGATAACCTCCATATCTGTTCGAGCATGCGAAAGCATGTCAACAAAATTGTATACCAGCACGTTGAAGTCATTTTTTAGCAGATCAGAAAAATTGTCTACTAGTTTCTTTCCTTTCTGATTGTTTGTAATCTTGGTGTAGGACGTTTTCAGTCCTAATCCCATTCTTTTCATTTGATCGATTAAAAAATCTTCTTCAAAATTGTTCTTACCGCCCTCGTCTTCCTCCTCTATCCATTTTGAGGGAAATCTTTTTCGTATTTCTGAAGGCATTAGTCCAGCAAAGATGGAGTTTCGAGCGTATTGAGTAGCCGTAGGTAGAATACTAAAATAAGTTTCTTCTTCCGTCACGTCAAACAATTCAGAGAAATGAGGTTTTAGAACCTTCCATTGATCGTATCTAAAATTATCAATGACAAGAAGAAAGGTGGGTTTTTCTTTGATGGAAGGAGCAATTTTTTTTGAAAACAAGGTGTGAGATAGAACGGGACTGTCGTCAGAGGTTCCATTTAGCCAGTCCAAATAGTTTTTTTCGATGAACCGAGCAAAAAGCTGATTGGCCTCTTTTTTTTGACTTTCAAAAATTTCCATCATGCTCTTGTCATGTGACTTATCCATTTGCAGCTCCCAATATACCAGTTGTTCGTTTAGTTCTTTCCAATCCGAAATATCCAAATTCCCCATTAGTTTCATCCCAATATTTCGAAACTCTTGCTGATATCCAGAAGTAGTTTCTTCGCTTATCAATCTCGATTGATCGGTGTTTTTCTTAACGGCCAGTAAAATTTGATTCGGATTCACAGGTTTAATCAGATAATCTGATATGTTCTTGCCAATGGCGCTTTCCATGATGGACTCTTCTTCACTTTTGGTAATCATGATAATAGGTAAGTTAGGTCTTATTCTTTTTATTTCAGTCAGAGTTTCGAGACCTGAAATCCCAGGCATATTTTCGTCAAGAAAAATCAAGTCATAAGGGTTTTCTTTCACCATATCAATTGCCTCGCTACCATTATTAATCGTATCCACCTTACAATTCTTTTGTTCCAAGAACATAATGTGTGGTTTTAATAAATCAATTTCATCATCTGCCCATAAAATTCTTACTGCCATAGTGTGTAATTTAACTTTCAAGGAATGTAAACTTATTCCTTCAAGTGGTTTAATATTCTTATTTTTGTAAATATATTGCTTATTTCTACCCTTGAGGGGAACTTTAGTCAAAAATGTAAAATAGTTCTCACTGAGCTCTTCTCTTGGTTTTATACATTAGATACTACCATTCAATGAAAATACTTAACGATCCGATTTACGGTTTTATTACGATTAAATATCCAATTTTACTTCAGTTAATAGACCATCCTTATTTTCAACGTTTAAACCGAATTAAGCAGTTGGGATTGTCGTACTTAGTATATCCCGGAGCACACCACACTAGATTTCATCACGCCATTGGTGCGATGCACCTTATGCAACAAGCCATAGAGGTGCTAAAAGTGAAGGGTGTGGAAATCTCCGAGGAGGAAGAAATTGGTGTTTTGGCAGCCATTTTACTTCACGATATAGGTCACGGGCCATTCTCTCATGCATTGGAACATACTCTGGTTTCGGGAGTTAACCATGAAGATCTATCTATAATTTTAATGGACAAATTGAATCAAGAATTTGAGGGCAAGTTAGATTTGGCCATTCAGATTTTTAGAAATTCGTATCCCAAGATGTTTTTACATCAATTGGTGTCGTCTCAGTTGGACATGGATCGGTTGGATTATCTTAAGAGAGATAGTTTTTACAGTGGTGTTTCGGAGGGCGTAGTGAGCAGTGATAGGATTTTGAACATGTTGAATGTTCATGAAGATCAATTGGTGATAGAAGAAAAAGGAATTTACTCGATAGAGAAATTTATAGTGGCTAGAAGATTGATGTATTGGCAGGTGTATTTGCATAAAACAGTGTTAGCGGCAGAGAATTTGCTCGTGGAGATATTGAAAAGAGCCAATTATTTAGCAAGTCAGGGTGAAGAGCTTTATGCTAGTCCGGTTTTGAAGAATTTTTTATACAACAATTATTCACAAGCAGATTTTGAGAAAGAAGAAGTGATAGAGCAATTTACTAGACTAGACGACTCTGACATTTACAGTGCAATAAAAGCTTGGAGTACTCATTCCGACAAAACGTTGTCGGTGATTTCACGAAATTTAATCGATCGGAAGTTGCCAAAAATTTCTATACAAAAAACTCCTTTTGAACAAGAACGGATTCATAAACTAAGGGAAATGGTAAAAGAAGCTTATGGAATTGGCGAGGTAGAAATTGGCCACCTTGTCTTTGATTCTGAGATTGCCAATAATGCCTACAACGCAATCAAAGATAAAATTCTGATAAAGTATAAAAGTGGTGAGGTCCTTAATATTACGGAAGCTTCAGATAACTTTAATATTCAGTCACTTACCGAGCCAGTAAAAAAGTATTTTATCTGTTATCCTAAAGAATTTAGAAATAAATGGTAACAGTCCTCCGCTATATCTTGATTCCTGTTTCCTTGATTTATGGAGGAATAACTTTTGTGCGAAATAAATTGTATGACTGGGGAGTTCTCAAATCAAGTAGTTTTGATGTAAAGACTATTTTAGTAGGTAATTTATCAGCGGGTGGAACAGGAAAAACTCCGCATATTGAATACTTAATTAGGTTGCTTTCCGATGAATATAGATTGGCAACTTTATCAAGAGGGTATGGAAGAAAGACTCAAGGATTTGTTTTGGCAAATACCGACTCAACGGCCTCAGATATTGGAGACGAGCCCTTACAGTTTTTTCAGAAATTTGAGCAGGTAAAGGTGGCTGTATCGGCAAAAAGAGTAACGGGAATTATGGAGCTCATGATTCAGGAAGAACCCGAAGTTATTCTGCTGGATGATGCTTTTCAGCATCGTCAACTCAAGGCTGGTTTATCTATTTTATTGATGGATTTTAACGTGCCATTTTATAAAGATTTTATGCTTCCTACGGGTTATTTAAGAGAATTTGCTAGCGGTAAAAAAAGAGCAGACATCATACTCGTAACCAAATGTCCACAAGAATTATCACAAGAAGAGAAAGATAAAATTCGATCGAGAATTAATGCGGCACCTATCCCTATATACTTTTCAACCATTGTGTACGGGAAGCCAGTTTCTCTGTTTGGATCCTCTTCTGAACTTTTGGAACAGTCGAAACGAATCATAGTGTTAACAGGAATAGCAAACCCTACTCCTTTACACAACTATATGGCTTCTTGGAGGAAAGAGGTTACCCCTCTTACTTACCCAGACCATCACCCCTTTTCAAACAAAGATGTGAATCGAATAATAGAAGCATACAACCAACACCCAGATACGGTTATTTTAACTACTGAGAAAGACGCTATGAGATTAAGAGATTTAAACGAATTAGTACATTTGCCTCTCTTCTACTTACCTATCGAAGTTCAATTTGTAGAAGGAAAAGATAAATTTTCAAAACTTATACAAAACTATGTTACAAACAATTAAAAAAACAGCCGACTTTTTAGTATCCAATGTAGGCGAAAATTACGAAGTAGGCATTATTTTAGGAACTGGGCTAGGAGATTTAGTGAATGAAATTGACGTGACTCACAGCCTGGCTTACGAGGACATTCCAAATTTTCCATTGTCAACGGTAGAAGGCCATTCTGGAAAATTGATTTTTGGAAATTTAGGAGGCAAACGAGTAGTTGCTCTGCAAGGACGTTTTCATTATTACGAAGGTTATTCGATGAATGAGGTTGTGTTTCCTGTTCGGGTGATGAAGTTTTTGGGGATGAAAACTCTCGTTGTTTCCAATGCCAGTGGAGGGGTAAATCCCGATTTTGAAATTGGTGATATAATGGTCTTGGATGATCACATTAATTTGTTTGGAGACAATCCTCTAATCGGAAAAAACATGGACGAATTGGGTCCTAGGTTTCCAGATATGAGTGAGCCATATGATCGCAACTTGATTCAAAAAGTGCACCAAATTGCGAAAGAAAATTCTATCGAGATTCAACAAGGTTCGTATGCAGGTCTTTCTGGTCCCACTCTAGAAACTCCTGCTGAATACAACTATGTAAGAGCCATAGGAGCAGATACTGTGGGTATGTCCACTGTTCCTGAGGTAATTGCAGCAAGACATATGGGGATTCCCTGTGTTGGATTTTCAATTATTACAGACTTAGGAGTTCCAGGTAAAATCATCGAAATGACTCACCAAATAGTTCAGGAAGTGGCACGAAAAGCTACTCCAAAAGTGACCTTAATCGTAAAAGAACTAATTTCTTCCCTATAGCAAACAACCATTTGCATGGTTTTTCGTATTTTTAAAACAATCCTATTTATTAAACTAAATACTTTATGTTAAAAAATATATTCTACACAGTCATTTTCATTTTCATTTCCTTTGTGATTAATGCACAATGTGGATGTACCAAAATTGTATTTATTGTTGATAATTCAGGATCAATTTCGACAACAGAATTTTCTGATATGAAGCTCTCGATGGATTCTATAGCAACTCAATTGTTAAGGAATTATCCTGGATCTGAGATGGCAGTGATTCAGTATGCTTCTCAGGGATCAGCTAATCACCACTACAATGTTTCGGTTCCTTTTACTTCAAACCCTGTCACTGCAAGAAACTGGTCTAGGGCATACGGGTCTGGAGGAACGGTTGCTACTTATTTTCAAGACCATTTACCGGGTTCTATGTACCAAATGCGAAACGATACTATCTGGAATGCAGGTGGTTCTGTAGATTTGGTAACTGGTGGATGTAATATTCGAATGTTTTTATTTACAGATGCTTTAGCAGGAAGTACCGGAGCAGGTTGTTGTTCTCACTTAACCAGTGTTAGTGCAACTGTTGCACCTTTAGCTCTAGCCGATTTTGGAGAATACAATCTCCACAAAACTACTTACCAATCTGAGTGGACCGTGTATCATGTTAATTCAGGAGTTGCAAACCGGGCAGCGGGTGCCGCAATAGCAAGTAAAGGTGGCAGTTACACAGGAACTATTTCGCCAAATCCTGGAGATCCACAAGGAGCTGGAGGTCCAAGAAAATTATGGTGGTCTACTTCATTCGTTCTTACACAACCAGATATTGACACAGCCTTAGCAAACATTAATGCAGGTTCTTTTTCTGCCTCTTTTCCTACCGACACAATTTGCCTAGGAGATACAGCCTTCTTTGCCAGTAACATTGTTTTTCCTACAAGTTTATTGAAGTGGGATTTTGGAGACGGAACGGGTGACTCAACGAACCCAGCCCCAAAACATGTTTATACCTCTGCAGGAATTTATAATGTAACCATGATTGCTTGGTCTGCTGATTCTTCTTGTAAAGACACTATTACCCAGCCAGTAGTAATTCATCCTCCTTTGCTTCCTGATTTCTTGGCAGATACAGTGTGTTTAGGTGCGACCACAACCCTCACGAATACCACTTCTGGATTTATCAATTATCAAAAATGGTTCTTTGGTGATGGAGATAGTGCATTGACTCGTCCAGATGCTTCGCATGTGTATGCCTTACCAGGAGTTTATCCAGTTACTTTGGTGGTAAATAGCTCCAATATTTGTTTCGATACGATTATAAAAAATGTGTTGGTAAACGATGTCCCTGCAGCTGATTTTACTTTAAACAATGAGTGCCAATTCTTGGGTGTAACTCCTGTGAATACTACGACCGTTATTACAGCGAATCTGGCAAGTTTGACTCACAGATGGGACTTCGGTGATGGAAGCCCCGAGAGAACGGGAACAAACCCGACCTATAATTATCCCAATCACGGTTCTTACACTGTCAGACTAATTTCGGAAACACCTCAAGGCTGTGTAGACACAACTACTCAGCCAATTGTGATAAGTCCAAAACCTAGGGCCATTTTCACGGCTGACACTGCTTGTTTAAGACAAATAACCACTTTTACTGATTTGTCAACTGCGCCCTCAGGAAATGTAGTTGGTTGGAACTGGACTTTCCCGGGAGGATCAACTACTCAAAATCCAATTACAACTTATGCAAGTTCTGGGACTTTCCCAGTGACGCTTAATGTTACATCTGATTCTGGATGTATAGATGACACAACGGCATTTGTCGTGGTAAGACCATTACCTGTTCCTAATTTCACATTTTCGCCAAGCAAAATCTTAACTTTTAATCCAAAAGTATGTTTTACCAATACTTCCTCTGGTGCAATCGGATATTTTTGGGATTTTGATTTTATCGGGTTAAACAACACTTCTATCCAAACCGATCCCTGTATCGTTGAGTTTCCTAATGAATCAGAAGGTGTATATGATGTAAAATTAGTTGCCATAAATCAGTATGGATGCAGAGATTCTATTTACAAAGAAGTGGTAGTAGAAGAAGGTTTTGTGTTTTATGCGCCTAGTATGTTTACCCCAAATGATGACGGTAAAAATGATGTTTATCAAATATTTATGAGTGGCACTAAGGAGTTTGAGTTTATGATATTTAACCGATGGGGAGAGCAAATTTTTTATACTCAGGACAGAAACGAAACTTGGGACGGAAAATACAAAGGCAAACTTGTGAAAAATGACGTCTATGTCTTTAAAGCTATTGTTACTACAGAAAGAAATGAAGTAAAAGAGTTTTACGGACACATCATGGTAGATTATTGAATTTTATTGTGCTTAATAACCTTGAAACCCTCTTTTGATAAGGAGGGTTTTTTTATTACCTTAGAGTAGTCAAAATAAGCTTATGAAATATAGTATAATCCTCTTCCTTCTTCTGTTGATTGCTGGACAATCCTTGGCCCAAGATAGTCTCAATATGATGGTTTTATTCAATTGGAAAGATGCAAGTTTGTCCAAAAGCACCTTGTATGCCAATGCGTATAACGAAGTATGGGGATATGCCAAAGACGGAAGAGAATATGCGATAATAGGCACCACCAGAGGAACCCATTTTTTTGACGTTACGAATCCTTCTGCTGCTATTCAAGTTGATTTCGTTTTAGGCAGAGATACGGGGAGAGCAATTGTACATCGAGATTACCACGATTACAAAGGGTATTTGTATATGGTTTCTGATGAAGGAAATGCCTCACTACAAATAGTGGATTTGTCTTATTTGCCAGATTCGGTAAGCGTGGTGTACGATCAAGATACAGCGATTAAGCTTTCGCATAATATATTTATCGATTCTGCAACTGGAAAGCTGTACAACTGTGGTGGGGGAAATTCTAAAAAATTTGGTGTTTTTTCATTGGCGGATCCTTTGTCTCCTCAGCTTTTGTATCAATGTGAAAATGACATTAGCTGGTGGGCGAGTACAGTAGGCACTGGTGGATACGTTCACGATGCTTTTGCCAGAAATGATACGGTTTTTTGTAATGCGGGTGATGGTCTTTATGTAGTTAATTTTTCGGCTACTCCAACATTGTTGGCAAGCCTTACGAGCTATCCTGATATTGGATACAACCATTCTGGATGGCTTTCGGAAGACGGAAAAACCTATGCCATGGGAGATGAAACCCACGGAAAAAAAATGAAGATTCTGGACGTGTCTAATTTATCTTCTATACAGTTTTTGGATACAATTGGCGTAACAGGTGACAATAATGCGATTCTTCACAACCAAATAATTCGAGGAAATTATTTATACGTAGCTTATTATTACAACGGAGTGATTATTTATGATATTTCGTCACCATCAACGCCGGTGTTAGTAGGTTTTTATGATACTTCCAAGGAATTTAATTTTCGAAGTTTCAAAGGTGCTTGGGGTGTTTACCCATTTTTACCTTCAGGAAATTTATTAGTTTCCGACATGCAAGAAGGATTGTTTGTGATGGATGTATCTCAAGCCGTAGTTAATTTACCTGAACAGAAAAGTCAAAGATTTCAGGTTTTTCCCAATCCAGTAAATGATCGTCTGAATATAGTTGGGATTCAAGATTTTGGTGGAGACTACACCGTGACAGTTCAAGAGATTAGTGGAAAGATAATTTTGAATCAAAGAATTGAAAATAATTTCATGAAACTAAATACAATTTCTTTTCCGACCGAAATTCCCTCAGGGATTTATGTTGTAACTATTTTTAATAGTACTTTTGCACAGAGTATAAAAATTATAAAAAACTAATTTTGAGTACAATTTACGATAAATATGAAGCTGTAATTGGATTGGAGATTCATGCCCAGTTGCAAACCAAAACAAAGGCTTATTCCTCTGATAAAAATGAATATGGGGCAACACCCAACACCAATGTGAGTGTGGTTACCTTGGGTCATCCAGGGACCTTACCTATGTACAACAAAACAGCAATAAATTTTGCAGTAAAAATGGGGCTAGCTTGTGACAGCAAAATCACACAAGACATGATTTTTGCAAGAAAAAATTACTTTTATCCCGATTTACCAAAGGGATATCAGATTACTCAAGACGAAACACCTATTTGTACGGGAGGAAAAATTTTGATAAAAACGGAAGATGGACAAGACAAAGAAGTGGCCTTGACCAGAATTCATCTAGAGGAAGATGCGGGAAAAAGCATCCATGATTTAGACCCTTACAACACTTTGATAGATTTAAATAGAGCGGGAGTACCGTTGATTGAAATTGTGTCTGAACCAGAAATTAAATCGTCTGTAGAGGCCTACAATTATGTGACGGAGGTAAGAAGGCTTGTAAGGTATTTGGAGATCTGTGATGGAAATATGGAGGAGGGAAGCCTTAGGTGCGATGCCAATGTCTCCGTGATGTTAAAAGGAGCAAATGAATTTGGAAACAGAACCGAAGTAAAGAACATGAACTCGATGAGGAATGTTCAAAAAGCGATTGAGTTTGAAATCAAAAGACAAATAGACTTAATAGAGCAAGGAGCAACAATTCTTACCGAAACAAGAAGTTTCAATGCAGCAAATGGTTCCACGGTTTCTATGAGAAGTAAAGAGGCGGCCAATGATTATCGGTACTTCCCTGAACCGGACTTGCAGCCTATCCAGGTAACACAAGAGTATGTGGAAGGAGTAAAGAAACAGATGCCTCCTTTGCCTCATTTTCTTTTTAAGAAGTATACGCAAGAATACGGATTGTCTGAATATGATTCTAATGTTTTGACGGATGATAAATCTATTGCCTTATTTTTTGAGGAGGTAACAGAAAACACGAGTAATTTTAAGTCCGCATCGAATTGGGTGACTGTGACAGTAAAATCTTACTTGAACGAAAAAGCGATTGAGATTAATGAGTTTCCTGTGTCTCCAAAACAAGTAGCCGAGATAATTGACTTGATTGATGCAGGTAAAATCAGTAACTCCATTGCTTCTCAAAAGATATTTCCAATGCTAATTGAAGCTCCTTCCAAAACAGCACTTCAGATTGCCGAGGAAAACAATTTGATTCAGAACTCAAATGCAGATGAAATTACCGAATTAATAGAAAAAGCTTTGGCCAAATTTCCTGATAAAGTGGAAGAATACAAGGCAGGAAAAAAAGGACTATTGGGACTGTTCATGGGAGAAGTCATGAAGTTGTCGCAGGGAAAGGCAGACCCTAAAATGGCAAGTAAAAATTTAAAAGAGTTTTTAGAAAAATAACTAAGATGAAAAAAATATTGATTGGATTTATAATGCTAGTTGGGATGTGGAGTTGTGGAGAACAAGCAGCTCACTCTATTCAGGGAACTATTGACATGGTAGGAATACAGCCTACTCAGCAAATGTATCTTTATAAAATTGAAAATCAGGTTTTGGTACCTATTGACTCAGTAACGCTCAGCGAAAAAGGAGAATTCAATCTTGGAATTAAAGCGCCTCAAGATGGAGTATTTCATTTCGGGACTACCGTAAGAAATACATTTCCTTTGGTGCTCAATGAAGAGGCTAAGGAGGTTACCATTCAAATCAACAACAATCAGCAGGTGTCAATGGATTATTCCATAGAAGGATCCAAAGCTTCTGAAGAGATAGCACTGTTTGCCAAAGAGGTTTTTAAGATGATGAGCCTGAACCAAAGACTATCTGCTCAAGCTCAGCAGTTAGCGCCTACCGATTTTCAAGGGCAACAATCCATACAAAATGAATTTGCTGCTGCCTCTGAGAAATTTATTCAATTTAGAAACGATTACATCCAAAGAAACAAAAATTCAGAAGCTCTTATTGCGGTCATAGACCAAGTAAATCCAGAAACAGAATTGGAGTTATTGAAAGAGATTTCAGAAAACTTGTCCAACACGATGCCCAATTCTCCGTATGCCAAAAATATCCAGAATTATCTGGTAAATATGGAGCTTGAAAAGGAAAAGGCAGCAAAAAGAGAACAATTAATTGAAATTGGTAAGACTGCACCAGAATTAGATTTTCCAAACCCTGAAGGAAAGAACATCAAATTGTCATCGCTCAGAGGAAAAGTTGTTCTTATTGATTTTTGGGCTTCTTGGTGTAAACCTTGCAGAGCAGAAAACCCCAATGTAGTTGCTACTTACAACAAATACAAAGACAAGGGTTTTGATGTGTATAGTTTTTCTCTTGATAAAGAAAAAGATTCCTGGGTAAAGGCAATTGAGCAGGATGGTCTAGTTTGGAAAAATCACACGAGCGATTTGAAGTTTTGGCAAACAGCCGCGATCGATTTGTATGGGTTTAATGGAATTCCTTTTACGGTACTGATCGATAGAGAAGGGAAAATTGTAGCGAAAGGATTAAGAGGTGCAGCACTAGAACAAAAACTAGTAGAAGTATTGTAAAAGAAAGAACAATGAATATGACAAGAACCATAATGAGACTGCTTTTCTCCATCTTTTTACTTCTAAATTCGTATGTTGGGATCACCCAAACGAAGACCGAAATTATAGGTAAGATGAAGAATGGAAGAGGGAAAATGGTGTTCCTCCTTCACGAAGAAAAAGGAAAAGTAGTAGCGGTTGATTCTTCGAAAGTAAATATTTTTGGGGCTTATAAATTGACTGCTGAGGTTGTTCTTACTGACTTTTATCAACTTACCACAGATAGGAAGGAAGGCATTCTGCTCCTATTGAATGGAAAAGAAAAAGTGAAAATTAAATCAGGCGCTAGCCTAAAAGAAAAAAATTATCAGATTTCGGGATCAAAAGATAGTGAACTCATTCAAGAGTTTTTATCAGTGAAGTCAAACGAAAATGTTTCAAAAGATTCGTTGAAAGAATACGCCAGCCAATTTGTAGAAAAAAATGCCTCTTCTCTGGCCGTGTTTGTTGCCTTGAACGAAACCAAAGATATAAAAAAGGCCCTGGAACAAGCCGAAAAAGGAATAGGAGAGACCTATCCAAATACCGTGTTTCACACTTCACTAAAGACTGCTTTATCTTCTATTTCTCCGGCTAAGTCAACGAACAACAAGGCTGCGGTAGGACAACTCGCTCCAGAGGTAAATATGCCAAATCCCGATGGAAAAATCATCCCCATAGAATCTTTAAGAGGGAAAGTTGTATTGATTGATTTTTGGGCTTCTTGGTGTGGTCCCTGTCGGAGAGAAAACCCCAATGTAGTGAAGTTGTATCACAAATATAAAGACCAAGGTTTTGAGGTGTACAGTGTGTCTTTGGATAACAACAAAGGAAAATGGCTACAGGCGATAGAAAAAGATCAATTGAGCTGGCCAAGTCATGTGAGCGATCTCAAAGGATGGGGATCTGCAGCAACCTCAATTTATGGATTTAGAGGAATTCCTTATACCGTCTTGGTAGACAGGCAAGGAAAGATAATTCAAACCCGATTGAGAGGTGCGGCTCTGGAAAGAAAGTTGGCTGAAATTTTTGCTGAATAATGCAACTAGACAAAGGAAAAAAAATATATTTTGCCTCAGATTTTCATCTTGGAGTGCCTACTTATGAGAAAAGTAGGGAGCGAGAAAGAAAAATTGTTTCTTGGTTGAGCCAAGCTCAAAAGGATGCTGAAGTAATTTATTTGGTGGGAGATATTTTTGATATGTGGTTTGAATACAAGCATGCCATTCCAAAATATTTTTCGAGGTTTTTCGGGAAAATTGCGGAATTAACCGATGCCGGAATCCGGGTTGTGTTCTTTACGGGTAACCACGACATGTGGATGTTTGATTACCTCATAAAAGAATTAGGGGTAGAAATCCTTACTGAAAAATTGGAAATCACCTACAATGACAAGTCGTTTTTAATTGCTCACGGAGACGGATTAGGTCCAGGCGACAAAGGATACAAATTAATCAAAGCGATTTTTAAAAATAAAATATGCCAATGGATGTTTGCTCGGTTTCATCCAAATTTTGGACTTGGAGTAGCCAATTTTTTTTCTCGATCGAGCAGAAAACACTCTATAAATGATGATAAGTTTTTGGGAGAGGAGAACGAATGGCTTATTACCTACTCAAAAGAAGTGTTAAAGCACAAATCAGTGGATTATTTTGTGTTCGGCCACCGTCATCATCCTATTGTAATTCCCTTGTCAGAAACGAGTACCTATATCAATTTGGGCGAATGGATTTCTCAAAATAATTATCTCGTGTTTGATGGAGAAGACTGCGAGCTAATCCCTTTTACTCAATAATTAATTCCTTCGTTACTTGAGTCCGTATTCCTTTATTTTTCTGTAGAGGGTTCGTTCCGAAATACCTAATTCTTTTGCTGCATACTTTCTTTTTCCTCGGTGCTTTTCAAGTGCTTTTGCAATCATTTCTTTTTCTTTTTCCTCTAAGGATAAAATCTCTTCCACCTCTTCGTGTTCATGAATATCTGGTTGCTGAAATGAAATGGAAGGTCGAGCAGGAAATGTTTCTCTTGGGGCATATTCTTGACGCACATCCTTATCCATTTTATTTATTATGGCAATGTCATTTTCGGGAAAATCAACCTCTACATTTCCATTATTGTTAACAATGTCTACAATAATTTTCTTCAGCTCTGTAATGTCTTTTTTCATGTCAAAAAGAACTTTGTGCAGAATATCTCTTTCGCTCATACCAGAATGTGACTCGCCATCATTTGGTAAAAGCATAGGCAAATTATTTTGGTAAACAGCCGGTAAATACGTGCTTAGCTTTTCGGCATTTATATCGCGGGAATTCTCTATTACCGAAATTTGCTCCGTAATGTTTTTTAGTTGTCTTATATTTCCTTGCCAAGTATAGTTGATAAGCATTTCTTTTGCCTCGGGGGTAAGAACAATAGTTGGCATTCTGTATTTTTCGGCAAAGTCTGAGGCAAATTTTCTAAATAGCAAATGAATGTCGTCTCTTCTCTCTCTAAGTGGAGCAAGTTTTATAGGGACCGTGCTTAGCCTGTAATAAAGGTCTTCTCTAAATTTCCCTTTTTGGATGGCTTCCTCTAGTTTTGTGTTGGTAGCGGCAATTACTCTTACATCCGTTTTTTGTACCTTTGAGGAACCTACTTTGTAAAATTCTCCAGACTCCAGCACTCTCAATAATCGGGCTTGGGTAGACAACGGAAGTTCTCCCAATTCATCCAAAAAGATGGTGCCTCCATCTGCCTGTTCAAAATATCCTTTTCTTTTTTCGTGAGCTCCTGTAAACGAGCCTTTTTCATGGCCAAATAACTCAGAATCTATCGTTCCCTCAGGAATTGCTCCGCAGTTTACGGCAATGTATTCGGCATGTTTTCTTTTGCTGTATTGATGAATTACCTGTGGCATGATTTCTTTTCCGGTACCACTCTCTCCCATGATTAGCACCGAAATATCTGTAGGAGCAACCTGAACAGCTACTTCCAAGGCTCTATTTAGTCCTGTTGAATTTCCAATAATTCCAAATCTCTGTTTTACTGATTGTATATCCATTAGTTTACTAATTCTGCTATTAATGATGTTTTTGTGTAGCCTGTAATTTTTACTTGTACATAATCTCCGACACTGTAATTACCTTTTGGGAATATGCATGTTGAATTTTGTGAGTTTCTTCCCATGTATTCATCTTCGGATTTCTTGGAGACTTTTTCAACCAATACTTCATACACATTGCCTACTTCTTGTTTATGATAGTCAAGCTGGTGCTTATGTTGTAGGTCAATTACTTCCATTAATCTTCGTTGTTTTGTTTCCTCTGGCACATCGTCTTCGTATTTTCTTTCTGCCAAAGTTTTTGGTCTTTCGGAGTATTTGTACATGTAAGCAAAAGAGAATTTTACCTCCTCCATTAAGCTCAATGTATCCCGATGCTGCTCTTCTGACTCGCCACAGAAACCAATAATCAAATCGGTTGATATAGTTGCCTTTGGCACAATTCTTCTTATCGCCTCTATTCTATTCAGATACCACTCTCTGGTATATCCTCTGTTCATTTTTTTAAGCATTTCACTATTTCCTGATTGTACAGGCAAGTGAATGTAGTCGCATATATTCTCGTATTTTGCAATTACCTCTAGCACGTCTTCGCCCATATCCTTAGGATGAGAAGTAGAGAATCTCACTCTCAGCTTAGGATTTATTTTTCCTACCATTTCAAGCAGTTGAGCAAAGTTTGTGGTAGGAATACTCGGATCTTTTATTTCTCCTTTTGAGGACATATTCCATCGGTAACTATCTACATTTTGTCCCAATAAAGTCACTTCTCTGTAGCCTCTTTCAAATAAATCTCGAGCCTCCGCTACAATTGTCAATGGGTTTCTGCTTCGTTCTCTTCCTCTTGTAAATGGCACAACACAAAACGAACACATATTGTCACATCCTCGGGTGATAGATACAAATGCCGTAACTCCTGTTTGATCCAATCGAACTGGAGAAATATCTGCGTAAGTTTCCTCTCTGGATAACAGCACATTCACCGACTTTTGTCCCCCTTCTGTTTCTTCAAGTAAATTGGGCAAATCTCTGTAGGCATCGGGTCCTACAACTAAATCTACTAGTTTTTCTTCTTCCAAAAGAGCGGCTTTTAATCTTTCGGCCATGCACCCCAAAACACCAACCATCAGGCTAGGTTTTTTCTTTTTCATCTTTTTGAAAGTGGTTAATCTTTTTCTTACCGTCTGCTCTGCTTTATCACGAATGGAACAAGTATTCAATAAAATTAAATCAGACTCCTCAATATTTCGTGTTGTTTCATAACCGTTTTCTGCAAGAATGGAGGCTACAACTTCACTGTCCGAAAAATTCATGGCACAACCGTAGCTCTCTAGATAGAGTTTTTTACTCTCCAATGACTTTGAGTTTTCTAAAACCAACGCCTCTCCTTGCCTCGATTCATCAATTGTTTTATCTAGTTTTTCCATTTCTCTTTTTGAGTTCAATTGTTTTGCAAAGATAAAAAAAACTGACAGAATAGCAGTCTTTTTAACGAAGGTAAAAAAACAAGATAATGACAGTAAAAAAGCATCAATTTCGTCCTGATTTACTGTCGATTCTTGACTGCAAAAAAAATACATTTTGATTTGTGCAAAAAAAGTCCTTAATTTTGCTCAGCTTGAATTTATCTACATTTACAGCCCATTACGTTCATTTATTTTGTCAATAGAGATGAAATTAAAACCAGTAAAACTTTATGTCCAAGAACTTAGTCATTGTTGAGTCACCAGCCAAAGCCAAAACCATTGAAGGGTATTTGGGAAAAGGATTTACCGTAAAATCAAGTTTTGGTCATGTAAGAGATATTCCTCGTAAAGGAATGGGAATAGATATAGAGAATGATTTCAACCCAAACTATGAAGTGTCTGAGGATAAAAAGAAAGTCATAGCAGAGCTCAAAAGGTTGACAAAGGCAGCGGATATCGTGTGGTTAGCAACTGATGAGGATCGAGAAGGAGAGGCAATTTCTTGGCATCTGTACGAAACATTAGGGTTGAAATCAAAAGAAACGAAAAGAATTACGTTCAACGAGATTACAAAGACTGCCGTTCAAAACGCAATTGAAAATCCCCGAAAGATTAATATTGATTTAGTAAATGCCCAGCAAGCACGAAGAGTGTTAGATAGGTTGGTAGGTTTTGAACTTTCTCCTGTCTTATGGAAAAAAATAAAACCTTCTCTTTCTGCGGGTAGAGTTCAGTCGGTCACGGTGAGGTTGATTGTGGAGAGAGAAAGAGAGATAAGAGAGTTCAATAGTGTTGCTGCTTTTAAGGTAAAAGCTGAGTTTCTACTAGACAGAACGGTGATTAAGGCAGACTTGGGGAAAACATTTATAACGGAAGAGGAAACCCTTAATTTTTTGAATGATTGTGCTCAAGCTCAATTTACGATTAATACAATTGAGAAGAAACCTGCCAAAAAATCTCCTGCGCCTCCATTTACTACCTCTACATTGCAGCAAGAAGCGAGTAGGAAACTAGGGTTTTCTGTAAGTCGTACTATGAGTGTGGCACAAAAACTCTATGAATCTGGAAGAATTACCTACATGAGAACAGATTCTATCAATTTATCCAAAACAGCCAGAAATGGTGCAGAGGCGGAAATAAAAAAAGCGTACGGAAACGAATTTTCGCACCCTAGAGTTTTTAAAACCAAAACCAAAGGAGCACAAGAAGCACACGAGGCGATTAGGCCTACGAGTTTTGCTGTGCATTCGGCTGGAAACGATAGCAGTGAGAATCGACTTTATGATTTGATCTGGAAAAGAGCCATTGCTTCCCAAATGAGCGAGGCCAAGCTAGAAAAAACAACCGTTAAAATTGCGGGGGATACAATCAAAGAATTGTTTACTGCAAGAGGTGAGATAATTTTGTTTGAAGGTTTTTTGAAGGTATATTTAGAAGGAAGAGATGAAGAGAACGAAGATCTTGACGAAGCGAATGAAGGCATTTTTCCTCCAATGAAAAAAGGAGATTTTTTGGAAGTAAAGATGATAGAAGCAACCCAGCGTTACACGCGTCCGCCAGCAAGATACACGGAGGCATCTCTTGTGAAAAAACTAGAAGAATTAGGAATTGGTCGACCGTCTACCTACGCACCAACAATTACCACTGTTCAGAAAAGAGGATATGTAACAAAGGACGAGATTGAATATAGTAGACGAAATTACGCACAACTCACTCTCAAAAATGGGGAAGTAAAATTAAAAGAACTTACCGAAAACTTCGGAGGAGACAAGAATAAGTTGTCGCCAACCGATATTGGAACTGTAGTGAACGATTTCCTAGTGTCAAATTTTGATGAAATTTTGGATTATAATTTTACCGCTTCAGTAGAAAAGGAGTTTGACGACATTGCAGAAGGATTGATGAAGTGGACGGAAATGATCCGGAAGTTTTACGATCCTTTTCATGCCAAAGTGGAAAATACACTAGAACACGGAGAAAGACAATCTGGTGAAAGAGTACTTGGAGAAGATGAAAACGGGGACGATATTTTGGTGCGGATAGGACGATTTGGACCTATGGCACAAATTGGAAGAGTCTCCGAAGAGGAGGATGGACCAGCCCCAAAGTTTGCCTCGTTGCAAAAGAATCAGAGTTTAGAAACAATTACCCTCGAAGAGGTTCTGGATTTATTTAAGTTACCAAAAGAGTTGGGAACTTACGAAGGTCATGAGGTAATAGTATCAAACGGAAGATTTGGCCCCTACATCAAGTATGACAGCTTGTTTGTTTCAATTCCCCGAGAAGAGGAGCCGTTGGATATGAAACTAGACAGAGCCATTGAGTTGATTGTAGAAAAACAACAAGCTGATGCTCCAATTGCAGAATATGAAGGTTTGCCCGTGCAAAAAGGTTCAGGACGATTTGGTCCTTTTATCAAGTGGAATGATATGTTTATCAATGTGAACAAAAAGTATGACTTTGATAACCTGTCGAAAGAAGATATTGTGGAATTGATTGAGGCGAAAAAACAAAAAGAGATAGATAAGATTATTCACAATTGGGAAGAAGAAGGGATACGAGTAGAAAAGGCACGATGGGGAAGATTTAACGTAATTAAGGGAAAAACAAAAATCGAATTACCCAAAACCACCAAGGCCGAAAAATTGACGCTTGAAGAAGTGCAAGAGATGATTGAAAAGGCGAAGCCAGCCAAGAAAAAAACCGCCAAGAAAAAAACTACGGTAAAAAAGAAAACCGTAAAAAAGAAGTAAGGAACTGACCTATGAAAGATTTCTCGATTTTCTGTACGCCAGTCTCGGAGCAAAACCAGAAAGAGTACACTATAAGCCCCAAAACTATAGGCTCTAAGGTAATATTTCACAAAGGAGAAGAAATTGAAAAGGGAATCAAAGTAGCGTTTCTTGGTGTAAAAGAGTCGAGAGGCTCTGCGCTCTTATCAGTGAAAGATTCGCCAGATGCAGTAAGAAAACAACTCTACAAATTATATCCCGGAGTAGACGTGCCTTGCATAGACATTGGGAATATTGAGGCTGGAGAATCTCCTTCAGATACACTTTTTGCCCTCACAGAAGTACTGAGCGAACTGATTCGAAAAGACATAATTCCTGTTGTAATTGGTGGAAGTCAAGAATTAACGATGGGTATGTACAAAGCCTTTGAAAAACTTGAACTAATCATTAACCTAACTACGGTAGACAGGAAAATTGATTTTCAATCAATCAATGAAACCACATCAGACTCCTATCTCAAAGATATTCTATTAGCAAAACCCAATTATCTTTTCAACTACGCCAATTTGGGAAGTCAATCGTACTATCTGGATCCCGACAATGTCACCATGATGCACAAGTTATTTTTCGACTCAAAGCGATTGGGTGAACTTCAAGCCAACATAGAGCTTGCAGAACCTATCCTGAGAAACTCGAATATTGTCAGTATTGATTTGAATAGTATTAGGCAAAGCGAAGTTCCGGGAACCAGTTTTGCCTCACCCAACGGTTTTTTTGGTAACGAAGCATGTCAGCTTGCAAGATACGCAGGAATAAGTGATAAGCTAAATGTCATTGGTTTTTTTGAAATGACACCTGAGTTTGATATACAACATCAAACTGCCCAATTGGTGGCTCAAATGATTTGGTATTTTCTAGATGGAGTAGGCAGCCGGAGAAACGAGTCCCCCATTTCAAATAGTAAGTATTACACCAATTACAAAGTTGTGATCTCCAATACCGAAGAGGCACTTATCTTTATCAAAAGCCAGAAATCTGGAAGATGGTGGATGAAAATTCCTTATCCGCCTTCAAAGAAGCGCAAATATGAAAGGCACCACTTGGTTCCATGTTCATACTCTGATTATGAAACAGCTCTCAAAGATGAAATGCCAGATTTGTGGATAAATACCTACAATAGAATCTATTCTTAGCGATTTTTTTTGGTTAATTTTTAAAATTCTCTTTAAGAATTTAACAAGAAACAATTGGTAAAAAATTTTCTCATACCGATTTTTTCACTATTTTAGCAGTTCATTCACTAATGAACAACCTTATGAAAAAAGTAGTACTAATAGCATTTGTGGTAAGCTTAGCTTTTGTTTCAAAAGCACAACAAGATCCACAGTTTACTCATTTTATGTTCGACCAATTGTCATTTAACCCAGCCTCTGTTGGTTATAAAGATGCTTTTTGTTTAACGGCAATTTCGAGAAGACAATGGACCGGGTTTAGTGCTGGAGAACCAAATACAACCCTCGTTAATTTTACTGCTCCAAAGATAGATTTAATCAAAGGAGGTTTGGGATTTTCTTACTACAACGACCAAATTGGGTTTGAAAAAAACAATATATTCAGATTGTCTTATTCCCTTCACTTACGAGATTTAGGTCTGAGCGACATCGGAGGAGGAAACTTCGCAATTGGGTTGTCTGCAGGTTATTTTCAAAAGAGTATTAATGGGACATGGATTACACCAGATGGAGTTCCTGGAGGAACGGGTGCAGGACAAGATCAATCAATACCAACTGGAAATCAAAACGAAGGAGGGATGAGTTTTAATGCTGGATTGTATTATAAAAACCCAAGTTTATATTTAGGTATTTCTACTACAAACATTACCCAAACCGAATTAAAAGCTCTTAGTGTTTCTGCATCCAGACATTATTTTGTGATGGGAGGATACGAATCTCCTGAGATTTTGGGAGGATTTGTATTAAAACCCAACGTGCTCATTAAGTCGGACGGGATAAAAACACAATATGATTTTAATTTACACGTTTTAGCTTACAATACATTTTGGGCTGGAGCGACTTACAGACACAATGATGCAATAGCGCCAATGGCAGGACTGCAATTATTGAAAGGAGGAGCTCTAAAGGTGGGATATTCCTATGGGTTAGGAACTTCGTTTTTAAGTAACTATTTCACTAATGGAAACCACGAAATAATGTTAAACTACTGTTTTAGTGTAACTCCGCCAATTAGAGAAGAGAAAGAAGTTCACCCGTATTTTTTATAAAAAAATTGAAACATAATTAAATTTTTAGCGTAATAAGGATTGAATTTTGAGTTATTAACAATATATTTGTTAATAATTCTAAAAGAAAAGAATGAGAGATATGAAAAGATTAGCAACAATGATAGGGTTTGCAGTTTTGGTGTTTTCCAGCTGTCAAACAGGTAATGGAGAGTTGATAGGTGTGCAGGGAAGGCCAGAGTGGTATGGGTATGATCCGTTGGATATGCAATATATCGCTGCAGGAAGTTTTCAAATGGGACAAAGTGACCAAGACGTTCCTTTTACTCAGCAAAACAAAACAAAAACGGTAACGGTTTCTGCTTTTTATATGGACCATACTGAGATTACAAACAATGAATATCGTCAGTTTGTCTATTGGGTAAGAGATTCTATCGCAATGAGATACCTTGCGGAAGAATTTCCGGAAGAATTTTTATTGCCTACTTATGACGATGAGCTTGAGGAAAAAGACGAAGAAGACTGGAATTTGGATTGGGATGTAGAAATAGATTGGGAAGACCCTGACTTCTATCCAATTTTAATGTCCGAAATGGTATTGCCAGAAAATCAGAGATTTTATGGGGCAAGAGAAGTGGACGTACGAAAATTAACATTTGATTACTACTGGATAGACTTTAAAGCAGCAGCTCAAAAAGGAAGGCCTGTAGTAAAAGCTATCTCTAATACTGAATACGAAGACCGAGAAGAGCATAGATTGAAAATGAAGGACGAAGGTTTCGATTTTCCAGTGGATCAATATGATGAAGAGATTCAACAAGGTAGAGACCTAGATTTAGGTTGGAGAAACAGCAAGGGGCAAAACAATGCTATTCGATCTCATTCGGATCGTTCTAGATTTATTATTCACGAACAAATCAATGTTTACCCAGATACGTTAGTATGGGTGAACGATTTTGCCTATTCGTACAACGAGCCTTATGCAAGACAATACTTTTCGAGTGTAGCATACGATGATTATCCAGTAGTAGGAATTACTTGGAATCAAGCAAAAGCTTTCTGTGTATGGAGAACGAACTTATTAAACGGTCACCTAGGAAGAATTGGTGATCCAAGAATCGACAATTTCAGATTGCCATCCGAGGCAGAGTGGGAGTATGCAGCTAGAGGAGGATTAGACCAAAGTCCATATCCTTGGGGAGGACCTTATATCAGAAACTCGAAAGGATGTTTCTTAGGAAACTTTAAACCTATGAGAGGAAGATACATGGAAGATGGAGGAACCTACACAGTAAAAGTAACCTCTTACCATCCAAACGATTACGGATTATATTGTATGGCAGGAAATGTAGCAGAATGGACCAATACAGCTTATGATGAATCCATGTATGAATTTTCTCATGACCTGAACCCTGAATACGAGTACAATGCATTGGATCATGACCCTATCTCAATGAAAAGAAAAGTAATTAGAGGAGGATCTTGGAAGGATATCGGCTATTACCTTCAAACAGGTTCAAGAACATACGAGTATCAAGATACTGCGAAAAGCTACATCGGATTTAGATGTGTTTCTAGTTATCTTGGAAGAGGAGGAAACGAAAAAGGAGGAGACGTAAACTAATTACCCAGCAGATTTTATTATTTAATACAACCCATTTGAATCGGACGTTCAAAGAATAACACAATTAATAACAAACTAAAAAAGAAAAAAAGTCTATGAAACCAGGAACTAAAGCATGGAAAAATTTTATGTCAAAATTGTACGGAATTGGTGCAGCAATTGTAATTGTTGGAGCCTTATTTAAAATCCAACACTGGCCGGGAGCAAGTTTGATGCTTACTGTAGGTCTTGGAACAGAGGCAATTATTTTCTTATTCTCAGCATTTGAACCAATCCACGAAGAATACGACTGGACACTTGTATACCCAGAATTGGCTTTAGGTCACGATTCTGATGATGATGAAATTACTTCATTGATGAACCGAAACTCTGGAGGTACTATAACACAGCAACTAGACGGAATGTTGGAAGAAGCGAAGATTGATGGAGCTCTCATCGAAAGCTTAGGGAATGGAATGAGAAACTTGTCGGAAACCGCGAATAAAATAAGTAACATGTCTGATGCTACTTCTGTTTCTGCAGATTACACAAATAGTTTGAAGAATGCTGCCGATAAGGTAGATGGTTTGGCTGAGTCTTATTCAAAAGCAAGTGAATCACTAATGGGATTGACTGATTCGACTGAAGCTGGTAAATCTTTTGGTGAAGAAATGCAAAAAGTGGCAGGAAACCTTACAGCATTGAACAAAGTATACGAAATGCAATTAGAGGGAGCTACAGAATCTCTTGAAAACTCAAAGAAAATCCAAGCTGGAATTGGTGAAATGATGGGAACTCTTGCGGATTCAGTTGAAGATACGAAAAACTACAAAGCGAATATCACTGAGTTAAGTAAAAACTTGCAAGCACTTAACAAAGTATATGGTAACATGCTAAATGCCATGAATATTAACCCGAACGGGTAATAGTCAATTGTATTAAAACAATTATTAACTTTTTAAAACAAGAAAAAAATGGCAGGTGGAAAAGAAACCCCAAGGCAGAAAATGATTGGAATGATGTATTTGGTTCTAACAGCAATGTTGGCACTAAACGTTTCCAAGAGTATTCTTGATGCCTTTATTACAATAGATGAACAAGCACTAGAGCAAAACACAAATATTGTGCAAGCTATTAATGGTGTTGGCACTAAAATCGCCTTCTTGAAAGAGGATCCTCAGTCAAAAAAGACAGCTGCGGAAATAGAACCAGTGTTCAACAAAATAAAAGAATTTTCTAATAGTGCAGATGATTTGTTTTACAACGAACTAAATGAGATGTTCAAAGAAACTGAGGGAAAAGTATGGTTCAAAAAGGACCCTACTACACAAGTTACTGAATATACTCCGCTAGACGAAATTAAGAAAAAAGATGACTACGATACTCCAACAAGATTTTTTGGAGGAGATACTCCTAAGTCTATCAAAAGAGGGAGAGCCCTGAGAGAGAAATTGATCGAATACAGAGATCAGTTGATTTTGACTGTAGCAGACTCGGTGAAAGATGATCAAAACAAATGGCACGAAATCACGAAATCCAACTTAAGAAGTCTAGAAGAATTTGCGAAGTTTTTGAAAGATGACAACCATCCAAATAAAGCGGAGTTAACTGAGATTTATTCAAGTTTAACAAAACCTGAGAAGGTAAAGCAACACAAAGAAATGAAAGATTGGAACGTTGCGAGATTCTACCACCAACCAATGGTAGGAGTTGTGAGTACTATGACTTCTTTGAGAAACGATATTCGACTTGCTCAACAAAAGGCATCCAAAATGTTGTTGTCTAGAATTGACAAACCAATGATGAATATCAACAAGGTAGAAGCTCAAGTTATTGCCTCTACACAGTACTTAAACGTAGGTGAAAAACTTGACGTAAAGGTTGGGATTGTTGCATTTGACTCAACTAAAAAATACCCAATCAAATACAGAATGGGTGATGCAGGGGATTACGCTACTTCTGATTCGGGTGCATTTGTAATTAGTGCAGGTTCGCCAGGAAAAAGAAATCTAGAAGGAAACTTATTGGTAGAGTTGGCAGGAACGCCAACAGAATTGCCATTTGCTTTTGAATATACCGTAGGTAAGCCATCGGCATCCATTGCGGCACCTGAACTGAATGTAATGTACAGAGGGTATGACAACAAAATTCAAGCGGTAGCTTCAGGATATCCACCAGATGCAGTAAAAGTTTCTTGTTCTGGGTGTAAGTCTTTCTCCAAAAAAGGAGATTTGTACATTGCACAAGTAGGAGGAGGAAAGGAGGCGACTGTCTCTGTAACTGCTGATGGAAAAAAAGTAGGATTCCAAAAGTTTAGAATTATGCCAATGCCTAAACCACAGCCATACTTTGCAGGAAGAACCTACGGAGATAACACGATTAAAAGTGGATTATTGAAACAAACACCACCTTTGACAGCTAAATTAGCCGATTCACCTTTGGACGTTCAGTTCTCTGTAAAATCATTTACCCTAGAAGTAATTGTAAATGGAAAATTAATTGAAGAAAAAGGAAGAGGAGGTTCATTAACCCCTAAGATGAAGAACTTGTTGAAAAACGCGAAGAAGGGACAAAAGGTTTATTTTAGTGACGTAATGGTTGCTGGACCTGACGGAAAGTCTAAACCAATTGGAGGTCTTACCTTCAAGGTGTTGTAAGACAATATTAAGACTTAAATTGCGTACTAGTTAAATACGGATTAAAAAGAAACGAGATGAAGACGAAAATAATAGCATTAGCACTGGCGGCATCAGCATTGATGGCGGGAGTTGCTTTAGCACAATTACAAAGCACTGGTGTATCTCCGTCCAATGTATTGGATGGGTTGTATGTACAACAACATATACCAACAAAGAAAGTGATTTCATACGTGCCTTTGCGAGAAGCTGACGTAATGTGGAGTAAGAGAATATGGAGGGTGATTGACGTTCAACAGAAGTTAAATTTCCCTTTGTTTTACCCACGTGAGCCACTCACTGATAGAATGGCGTTATGGGACATAATTAAGTATGGAATTGAAACAGAAGGAAGTCTTACTCCTTATGAAATCAATGGAGAAGGAAAGTTAGATTTTGATGGTGAGTTTTTATACCCGGTTGTGGCTCCTCAAGGAAATACAAACGATACAACCTACAAAACTTCGATTGATAACTTGTTGTATAATACTTCTCAAGTGCAAAAATTGGATGAAAACGGTGAACCCATGTTTGACGAAGAAGGCGATGATATTTTCATTACTTCAAAGGATCCAGTTACGGCTGAAAACATTATGCAATACTTAGTGAAGGAAGATTGGTTTTTTGATAAGCAAAGATCTGTTATGGATGTGAGAATAATAGGAATTTGTCCTATCATCGCAACCTATGATGAAGATGGTGAGTTTAAAGCGCCAAAGCAGCTGTTTTGGTTGTATTTCCCAGAGTGTCGTTACGTATTTCAAAATTATTTTGTGTACAACAGACAAAACGATGCACAACGAATGTCGTTTGATGATTTGTTTTGGAAAAGACAATTTGCTAGTTACATTTACAAGGAGTCCAACGTGTACGACAGAGAAATAAATCACTACGAGAAAAACGGAATAAAAGTTTTACTCGAGGGTGAAAAGATTAAAAACAAAATGCTGATTATAGAACACGATTTGTGGCATTTATAATCTAAAGTAAATACTATTAAAATGGCTGCATAGAAATTCTATGCAGCCATTTTTGTTAAAAACGAGAGTTGATGAAAAAGATATTGATAACGGGAGGTGCCGGATTTATTGGTTCCCATGTGGTAAGATTGTTCTTGCAAAAATACCCCGAATATGACATCGTAAATTTGGACAAATTAACCTATGCTGGGAATTTAGAAAATCTACAAGATGTAGAATCAAATCCACGTTACACGTTTTGCAAGGGAGATATTGTGGACGAACGTTTCGTGATAAATTTATTTGATAAACACCAGTTTGATGGGGTTGTTCATTTAGCCGCTGAATCTCATGTAGATAGATCCATATCAAATCCTACGGAGTTTATTAAGACAAATGTGATAGGCACGATCAATTTGCTAAATGCATCTCGAAACAGTTGGAACGATAATTTTGAGGATAAGGTGTTTTACCATATTTCTACAGATGAGGTATACGGATCGCTTGGCAAAGAAGGTTTTTTTGTTGAGGATACTCCTTACGACCCTAGAAGTCCCTATTCAAGTTCCAAGGCAAGTTCAGATCACCTAGTTAGAGCTTACTTTCACACTTACGGAATGCCAGTAAAGATTTCTAATTGTTCGAATAATTACGGCTCTCACCAGTTTCCAGAAAAGTTGATTCCGCTCATGATTCATAATATCAAACAACAGAAGCCTTTGCCAGTTTATGGGGAAGGATTGAACATAAGAGATTGGCTTTGGGTAAATGATCATGCACGGGCAATTGACGTTATATTTCACAACGGAAAATTTGGAGAGACTTACAATATTGGTGGAAATAACGAATGGACAAACATTGATTTGGTGAAGCTTCTTTGTCGAACTATGGATAAAAAATTGAAGAGAGAGCAGGGAGAAAGTGAGAAGTTAATAACGTATGTCAAAGATAGAGCGGGACATGATATGCGCTATGCAATTGATGCTACCAAAATTAAGAATGAATTGGGATGGGAGCCGTCTATTACTTTTGAGGTTGGTCTGGAGCAGACCGTAGAATGGTATCTAAAGAATGAAGATTGGCTCGAAAATGTTACTTCTGGTGAATACCAGAAATACTACGAAAAGCAATACAAATAAGTAAAAAAGCGACTATCAAAGGTTGCTTTTTTTTGTTTTGTTCCAAATAAAAATAGAATTATTGTTGGTGAGTTGTTCGGGAGATTTAGCATTTATGATATACACAATATCGATAGCTGGAAGAACAAAGAATCCACCTCCTAGAGTAAGTGTATAGGTTATTGGAATACGAGGAGAAGTTCCCAAATACATTCTGTGAACCCCAAACACTCCTAATGTAACTGTTAAAACAACGGCAGTAGCTTTCATTTTGTTAAATTCTTTTGGTGAGAGAGAATCTACTGATAAACCTTTTATAGGAGATAAAGTGCTTTCAAATTCCAAAGTATTGTCATAATTGAGAGGGGTGGCGAACATTGAACTCGATAATTGGGGAAGAGTCAGAGATAGCAAAATACAGAGTGAAATATGTTTCATGATAGACTGATTAGGAATTAATGTAGGTCAAATAAATGAAAAAAAGCCCGTATGCTGTCATACGGGCTTTTTTTAATGAACTCTCTTATTTGTTTTCTGCATAGTTTTTTGCAACTTCTTCCCAATTAATTACATTAAAAAAAGCAGTAATATAATCAGGTCTTCTATTTTGGTAGTTTAGGTAGTAAGCATGTTCCCATACATCTATTCCCATGATAGGGAATCCTGAGCAACCGATACCCGACATCAACGGATTATCCTGGTTTGGAGTTCCACACACTTCTAGTTTTCCTCCTGGGTGAACACATAGCCAAGCCCATCCTGAGCCAAATTGAGTTGCTGCAGCATTTGAAAATGCAGTTTTAAATCCTTCGAATGATCCAAAAGCAGCGTTAATCGCTGAGGCTAATTCACCTGTTGGTTCTCCGCCTCCATTTGGAGACATAATTGTCCAAAACAATCGGTGGTTGTAAAAGCCTCCACCATTGTTTCGGACTGCTCCATTCGACATATCCAGGTTCTTCAAGATTTCTTCAATAGATTTTCCTGCAAGCTCAGTTCCTTCAATAGCTCCGTTTAGTTTAGTTGTATATCCATTATGGTGTTTGCTATGGTGTATTTCCATAGTTCTCGCATCAATATGAGGTTCTAATGCATCGTATGCATAAGGTAATTCTGGTAATGTAAATGACATAATTTTTTAAGTTTAACTGTAAATGATTATTTAGAACAAATATAATTAATCCAAATTGGATTGTAAAGAAAAGAACCCCTGAATGAGGGGCTCTTTTTTATTCTTTTTTGGTGGATTCTTAGTTACTTGTTAGGTGCTTGTAATTAACCCCGTACAAGATGATAAATACAAGAGAAAAAATGCTCCCTACAATCACAGCTGCGGCTGCTAGCTTGTTGTCTAGTAGCAAAAGAGGGATGCTAATTTCTAAGGCTGTAGCACAGATATACAACCAAAATCCAAGTTTCAGTAGTTTTCGCATGAGTAAAGCAGCAATGATACTTAATAGATACACCACCATACTATTGTAGTTGAGTAATTCTGCATGTTCCAAGACAGTATCTGCCACTTCGAATAGAACCTGAAGAAAGGGTTCCCCTTTTTTACCTTCAATATCGGTATTGGCAATTTCTTCGCGAACAATGTCAATGTTTCCCGAAAATACAAAAGCATTTACTATGCTCGATACCAGCATCATAAAACTCCAACCAATCGTTATGATTGTTAGTACATTGAGCATTTCGGGGAGTTTTTTCTTCATGTCTTTTTAGTTTTCTAAGACATCATCCAAAATGTCTTCATTCGAAATTTTTGGATTGATTCCTTTGTATTTAGCGTCTCCAAAGGCTAAGATTGGGATAAAGATAAATGACAAGAGAACTAGCCCAACGGTGAATCCATCGCCTTTTCCAAATCTTGTTGAGATTGCTGACCACACCATGATGGAGGCGATGAGGTTTACGAGGGGAATAAAGAATAAAATCAGCCACCACTCCGGTTTTTCTGCAATTTGGGTTAATACATAAATGTTGTAGAAAGGAATTATGGCTGCCCAGCCTGGTTGTCCAGCTTTTTCGAACATTTTCCAGAGGGAAGCAATAAGAAAAATGATAAATCCAATGTAAATAATAAGTACAAATGCCAGAGTAATAAGTTTTTTAAGGTTAATAAGTATCAAAATAGCGAGAATTTGTGAAAAGAAGAAATTCTGAACTAGTTTTTAGTAACTTTGTAGTCAATAAAACGAAAAGATGGAAACACAAGAAATGCCAATCACGATCTATTCGGAAATGACACCGAACCCAAATACAATGAAATTCGTTGCCAACAAGATGTTGGTGGGAGAAGATGTTGTAGCTGAATACCTGAGTAAAGAGGAGGCAAAAAATTCTTCAGAAATTGCAGAGTCTTTGTTTGCTTTTCCTTTTGTGAAGGGAGTTTTTATCACAAGAAACTTTATTACCGTGTCTAAAATGGCAGAAATAGAGTGGGAAGACATAACATTAGAGCTAAGACTATTCATAGGTGATTCCTTAAAAAAGAACCCAGTTGTGGTGTCATCATTGCCTACTCCGAGAGCTACTCAAGCCGAAGAAAAACCTACGGTTTCAGCTCATTTTGAGCCAACTATTACTTCAGAATTAGATCAGAAAATTGTAGATCTGTTGGAGGAATTTGTTCGTCCAGCGGTAGAAAATGACGGAGGAGCTATTCATTTTAAATCCTTTGAGGAAGGTAAAGTTACGGTTATTTTAAAAGGATCTTGCAGTGGATGTCCTTCCTCTACTGCAACCCTAAAAGGAGGAGTAGAACAATTACTTAAATCTCACCTTCCTGATGTAACCGAGGTAATCGCAGAAGCACAATAATCATGGAAAAATTCAATAGAGGACTCGAGAAATTTTGGCTATACTTCTCTTTGTTGGTGGCCGCTTTTTGTGTGTATGAGTTTATTATAGATGACGTGGAAACGGCTAAGTTTTACCTACTTTTTTTACTCATCCCCGTTGTGATGTATCTACTAAGACGATTTATTCGAATCCGAATGGAAAAGACTAATCAAGAATCGAAGCAAAAAAAATCGTAAACCTCACAACTTTTTGTATCTTCAATTTCAGAATTTCAATTAAATGGAACACTACGTGTTACTTATCATTCTACTCTCACTCTTGTTTTCTGCTTTTTTTTCAGGATCAGAAATAGCTTACCTCCAATCCAATAGATTGAAAATTGAGATAGACAAAAAACAGGGTGTAGTCAGTGCCAGAATTTTATCTTTCTTCGTGAAGAACGAATCAAAATTCATCACCACTCTTCTGCTTGGAAATAACATTGCGTTGGTGGTGTATGGAATATTTATGGGAGAACTCATTATCGCAAAATTATTTCCCGATTACATCGATACAATTGAGTTACCTGGGCTAATCTTGTTGATTCAAACCCTCATCTCAACCCTTATTATTTTGGTTACAGCTGAGTTCTTGCCAAAAACAATTTTCAGAATAAACCCGAACAGAACATTATCGATTCTGGCTTATCCACTGGTTATTGTATACGGAGCATTGTATGTACTTACTATGATGGTAACATTCATCTCGGGGATTATATTGGGTCTTTTTGGAAGTAAGCAAGTAATTGGAGAAGTTAATTTTGGTGCAATTGATTTGGATGATTATCTAAATAAATCTACAAAAGTACAAACCGACAAAGAGCAAGACCACGAAGTACAATTGTTTCACAATGCGCTCAACTTTAACAAGGTAAAGGCAAGAGATTGCATGATTCCTAGAACGGAAATAAAAGCTGTAAACGTGGAACAATCCGTAGAAGAACTGGGGAAAGAGTTTGTGGAGACTGGGTATTCCAAGATTATGGTTTTTAGAGACACGATCGACAACATCATAGGCTATGTTCACTCTTTCGAAATGTTCAAGAATCCAGAAAGTATCACGGAAATATTAAGACCTGTGGGAATAGTGGCAGAATCTATGCCAGTGAATAAACTGTTGAATCAGTTCATAAAACAAAAACAGGGAATTACGATTGTGGTAGACGAATATGGCGGAACAGCGGGCATCATTACCATGGAAGATGTAGTAGAGGAGATTTTTGGGGAAATTGAGGATGAGCACGATAGCGAAGAGCTTATTGAAGAACAACACAACGAGTCGGTTTTTATCTTTTCGGGTCGGCAAGAAATAGCCTACATCAATAGTGAGTACGGATTGGAACTGCCTGAGTCGGATGAATATGAAACTTTAGCGGGATTAATTGTCACAATTCATGAGAATATTCCTAATGAAGGAGACATTATTGAGATTGAAGAATTTCATTTTGAAATTTTAGAGTGCTCCAATTCCAAAATTGAAAAAATAAAATTGGTACAGAATGTCTGAATTTAAATTGTCTGTTTTTTCGGATGAACACTTCATGAAACAAGCATTTAATCAAGCCAAATTAGCTTTTGATGAAGGAGAATTACCTATCGGTGCAGTGATTGTTTCTGCGAATAAAATCATCGCTAGAGCCCACAACCAAACAGAACTTTTGAATGATTTTACGGCACATGCCGAAATGCTTGCATTTACTTCCGCATCGGAATATTTTGGCAACAAATACCTGAATACTTGTACCTTGTATGTTACCTTGGAACCTTGTTTGATGTGTGCCGGTGCTGCTTTCTGGACGAAAGTAAAAAGAGTAGTTTTTGGTGCATCGGATCCCAAAAAAGGATTTACCACTTTGAGTGAAACTGTTCTACATCCAAAAACTGAATTAAAAGGGGGAGTAATGGCGCAAGAATGTTCTGAAATTCTCGATCTTTTTTTTGAGCAAAAAAGAGTAGAATGATTGATTGAACTTCGTTGAAAATTCACTTCAAAACCCGCACAATATAAAATACTTGTTTATCTTTACTCTACTTTTTTCGGAGAGACGGGAAAATTATGGCCAAAAAATTAAAACATAACATAGAGTTGACTGTTTATTCTAGCTTGGATGACCTACCTTCGAAAGATAAAGAACTTGTATTGAGAGCAAAAGAGGTAAGTAAGAAAGCTTATGCTCCTTATTCTCAATTTTATGTAGGAGCAGCAATACGGTTGGACTCGGATGAAATAGTGGAAGGAAGTAACCAAGAGAATATGGCGTATCCTTCGGGAATGTGTGCTGAGCGAGTGGCAATTTATTATGCCAATTCTCATCACTCGGACCAAAAAATTGAGTCGATAGCTGTTACAGCTTTTGCAAAACGGTTTGATGTAACTCATCCTGTTTCGCCTTGTGGAGCTTGTAGGCAGTCGATGGCAGAGTATGAATTGAAACAAAACCAACCGATTCGGTTACTAATGATGGGAGAATCTGGTGAAGTATACATTGCGGAAAGTATAGAAACTGTACTTCCATTTATGTTTAATGAAATTGAATTGAAAAACGAATAATTATGGCTATAGCTGCAAAAAAAGCGTCAAGCAAAACAAAACTAAAGCATTCAAAAGCTCAATATCTAAAATGGTATGAAGACATGCTTTTGATGAGAAAATTTGAAGAGAAAACAGGTCAGTTGTACATTCAACAAAAGTTTGGAGGATTCTGCCACCTGTACATTGGACAAGAAGCGATTGTTGCTGGAACTGTGAGTGCAACAAGAAAAGGAGATAAGCATATTACTGCTTATAGAGATCATGCTCATCCCATTGGATTAGGGATGCATCCAAAGTATGTAATGGCAGAACTATATGGCAGAACAACTGGATGCTCTAAGGGAAAAGGAGGGTCCATGCATATGTTTGATACTTCGATAGGTCTATGGGGAGGACACGGAATTGTGGGGGCTCAAATACCAATGGGAGCAGGAATTGCCTTTGCCGAAAAATACAACAAAACCAAAAATGTGGTAGTTACCTCTTTTGGGGATGGTGCAGCAAGACAAGGAGCGCTTCACGAAACATTTAACATGGCAATGATGTGGAAATTACCCGTAGTATTTGTAATTGAGAATAACAACTACGCAATGGGAACTTCTGTGGAGAGAACCACCAATGTAACCGATATGACTAAAATGGGATTGTCCTATGACATGCCTAGCGAAACAGTTGACGGAATGAGTTGTGAGGCTGTTCATGCCGCAATGGAACGTGCAGTGGCAAGAGCCAGAAAAGGGGATGGACCTACCTTGCTCAATATCGAAACATACAGATACAAAGGACATTCTATGAGTGATCCGCAAAAATATAGAAGCAAGGAAGAGGTAGAAGGGTATATGGAAATAGATCCAATTTCTCAGGTGTTGAAAACCATTAAAGAAAACAAATTTGCGACAGAAAAAGAATTGGAAATCATTGACAAAAAGGTGAAAGATTTAGTTGCTGAATCAATTAAATTTGCTGAAGAATCTCCTTACCCAGATGGGGATGAATTGTACGAAGATGTGTACAAAGAGGAATACCCTTTTCTTATAGAATATAAATAAACAGAATTAACCAACAGAAAAAACTAAGATTAAGAGATATGGCTGAAATTATAAGAATGCCCAAGTTGAGTGATACGATGGTGGAAGGAGTAGTGGCAGAATGGCATAAAAAAATAGGAGATAGCGTAGAAGAAGGAGAATTAATTGCCGAGATTGAAACAGACAAAGCAACCATGGAATTTGAATCCTTTTTTGATGGGGTTTTGTTGCACATTGGTGTAGAAAAAGGAAAAGGAGCTCCGGTAAATGATATTTTAGCCATCATTGGTGAAAAGGGAGAAGATGTTTCGGGTATTTTGAAAGACGAAGCAAGTGGAGCAAATGCATCTGCTGAAACAAAAGAAGAACCAAAAGCTGAATCTAAACCAGCACCAGCAGCTCCAAAAAAGGAAGCGCCAAAAGCGGCTCCAACTCCAACAAAAGTAGTAGTGGAAGCACCAAAGTCACAGCCCTCATATTCTGAGACTTCGAGTGACATGAAAATTTCTCCGTTGGCTAAGAAATTGGCAATGGATAAAGGTTTGAACTTGTCTCAAATAAAAGGAACAGGTGAAGGGGGAAGAATCATAAAAAGAGATATCGATAATTTTAAAGGCGGTAATGCCACAAATTTTGTAAACAGAGAAACCTACACAGAGGTGCCTGTTTCACAAATGAGAAAAACAATAGCTAGACGACTAGGTGAGAGTAAATTTACAGCTCCTCACTTCTATTTGACCGTAGCAATTGACATGGATAATGCCATGGAAGCAAGAGCAGCTATCAATAAAAGTATTGCGCCTAATAAGGTCTCTTTTAATGATTTGGTAATTAAATCATGTGCAACCGCTTTGAAGCAACATCCAACTATCAATAGCGCGTGGATGGGCGATACCATTCGTCAAAATGAACATGTAAATATTGGTGTTGCTGTTTCGGTAGAAGACGGGTTGCTTGTTCCTGTTGTAAGATTTGCCGATGGAAAAACATTGACTCAAATATCTACTGAGGTAAGAGAATTTGCGAAAAAAGCGAATGACAAAAAACTTCAACCTCAAGATTGGGAAGGAAATACATTTACAATCTCGAATTTAGGAATGTTTGGAATCGAGGAGTTTACTGCGATTATTAATACTCCAGACTCCTGTATATTGGCAGTAGGAGGAATTAATCAAGTGCCAGTGGTAAAGAATGGAGAAGTGGTGCCTGGCAATATTATGAAAGTAACCTTGTCGTGCGACCACAGAGTGGTAGATGGAGTTGCTGGTTCTCAGTTTTTGAATACCTTCAAGAACCTTATGGAAAACCCAGTATTACTTCTTGGTGCTTATAACATCTAAAAGAAATCAATTGGCACAAGTTTTCAACCCTTTACGAAAAATAAAAATCATGAAAAAACTTGTGACGTTGTCTGCTTCTTTACTGTTTGTAATTTCCTGTACCACTCCGAAGAAAAGTGTTGCAGAATCTGAGGAGATAATCAAGAAAGTAATCAAACCTAAATTTACGCTAGACGAGATATCAGGAGACTATATAGTTTCCGAAATGTCTATCTATCATTTTTCTGGAATTATTCCTACCCTACGGATAGAATCCAATGGTAATATTAGTGGTAATAATGGATGCAACACCTTTTTTGGTAGGGTAAAACCTTCTGGATTAACTTCTGTAGATAAGCTGGGCTCAACAAGAATGGCTTGTCAAGGAGAGCGATCTGAGGTAGAGCAAGTGTTCATGAAGTCAATGAGAGAGGTTGACAGCATTGCAAAGTATGGGAGGGAAGTACAATTCTTTTCTAACGGTGAAATAGTGATAGTGGCCACAGAATTAGTGTTACAAGGCAATTATCTTGTGACGAGTGTTGGTAAAGTATTTGCTGAAAATAAAGGAATAAGTTTCTCTATTACCGAGGGTCGAATATCTGGATTTACGGGATGTAATACTTTTTTTGGAGAAGTAAAGCAGGAGGGACGAAATGTAAGTTTTAAAGGTATTGGAGCAACAGAAAAAGCTTGTGCGGAATTTGACAATGCATTTGAATCAAGGTTCTTAAAAGTGTTGAGTCAAGCATCTTATTACACGCTAAAAGAAGATAAGATTGAGTTTTACCTTGGAGTCGAGCAGCTGTTTACTGTAAAGAAGGTTTCGGAAAAGTAATTCTCGATTTACAGGCAATTGAAGAAGAACTTCAATAGCTTTATATAGAAATAAATTGATAACTAGAAAATACACTACAACTATGTATCCAGAAGAAATAACAGCTCCAATAAGAGAAGATTTAGTAGGAGCAGGTTTCCAAGAATTGAGAAGCCCAGAACAAGTAGATGAAGTACTAAACCAGGGAGGAACCACTTTGTGTGTGATAAACTCTGTGTGCGGATGCGCAGCAAGAAATGCACGTCCAGCAGCAAAACTATCGGTGCAAATGGCTGAAAAACAACCAAACAACCTCGTGACTGTGTTCGCAGGAGTAGATGCCGAAGCGGTAGCTCAAGCAAGAAAATATACTTTGCCTTACCCTTCGTCTTCGCCAAGTATCGCGTTGTTTAAGGAGGGCAAATTGGTGCACTTTCTCGAAAGACATCACATCGAAGGAAACACCGCAGAAGCAATTGCAGATAATTTGGCTGCGGCCTACAATGAGTTTTGTTAAAGAAACCCACGAGTAGTTAGTATAAATAAAGGCTAACTTAAACTTAGTTATACATCAGAAAAAAAAGAGAAACGAAAGTTTCTCTTTTTTTGTTTTATTTAGTTAGTACAACTTTCAAGTCATTATTAGTTTGAGAGAGAATATATTCTCTCCCTGCTTCATCCCAAATGCCAGAAGCTATTTCTTCTTTAAGTCGTTGTTTTATTCTCTCTTTAGAAGTGTTTATGTCAGGAGCATTCCCTGTGATTTCCCGTTTTTTGGCAAATGCTACAAAGGAAGAAAATAAGGATTCATTAATCACGAACTGCTCGTTGTACTTTTCGAGTCCTTTTGCGGTCAAAGTTTTTCTGTTATTTTTTAAATAATCAATAGCGAATTCGGTCAATACTCTGCTATAAGACACTTTTCGGTAGTAAGAAGAATATCCGCTTGTGTCATAAGGGATGAAAATATCTGGCATAATTCCACCTCCTCCGTAGACAATTTTTCCTTGTTCTGTTTCGTAGCGAAGAGAATCTACAAAAATAGTGGAATCTACCTCAAATAATTCTCCATTTCTATCTCTGTCATAGAGTTCCATCATGTAATCGTAGTGATTTCCTTTTTGATAAGGTTTCTGGATGCTTCGTCCTGTTGGGGTGTAATATCGCGCAATCGTAATTCTTATTGAGGAGCTGTCAGCCAATAGCACAGGTTTTTGGACCAGTCCTTTTCCAAAAGATCTTCTTCCATAGATAGTTCCTCGGTCGTTATCTTGGATAGCTCCTGCTACAATTTCGCTGGCACTTGCCGATTCGCTATCTATCAGTACAGCAAGTTCAATTTCTTTTAAAATACCATTTGCGGTAGAAAAAGCTGAGTTTTTCTTGCCATCTTTTTCTTTTGTGTACACAATCAGTTTTCCATTTTCTAGAAATTCATCCACAATTTGTTCAGCAATTTGTAAATATCCACCACCATTTCCTCTCAAGTCGAAGACCAATTTTTTCATTCCCTGACTCAAGAGTTTTTTTGAAGCATAGAAAAATTCTTGAGCAGAGGTCTCGGAGAACCTTACTAGTTTGATGTAGCCAACGGTGTCTGAAAGCATAAAGGAGGCGGTAACACTTTTAATAGGAATAATACCTCGCTTAATAGTTTTTGATAGGATTTCGTTACCTCTTTTTACCGAAACAATAACTTTGGTGTTTGGTATGCCTTTCAGGAGATTCATTACTTCTTCATTCTGTAAATTTACGCCTGCAACCTCTGTGGTATCTATTTTTACTATCATGTCGCCATTTTTCAGCCCGGCTTTAAATGCTGGTCCATTGTCGATCACGTTTGTTACGAAAAGAGTGTCGTGAAGAATAATAAATTTCACCCCGACTCCAGCAAACTCTCCTTTGAGGTTTTCTTCTTCTCTGTTGTTCTTTTTGTAGGGCATATATACCGAGTGTGGATCCAAATTTGCAAGAAGTTGCTCAATGGTTTTATCGGTAAGCTCTTTATCCGATATGGTGTCTACATACTCTTTTTTGATCACTTCTAAGACTTGAAACAATTTTCGTTTCGAGTTGTAATCGATTGAGCTATTAGCTTCCTTTTTTTCAAAAAAAGGAGTGTTGTTTTTTTGCCCCAAATAAAAACCAATAGCAACAGCAATGGCTAAAAATAAGGGGAAAAATAAGATAGTTTTTTTCATTAAATGGCAATATGGTCGAGTGTTATTCCCGAGTTTTTCAAAAAAACTATCTTATTTT
>Ga0255773_10000438_pt1 | contig 44972 bp, 37 predicted proteins | sample 011ome_17_FD_179971 | JGI IMG/M metagenome (GOLD analysis project Ga0255773, IMG submission 179971) | Coastal salt marsh microbial communities from the Groves Creek Marsh, Skidaway Island, Georgia - 011502XT metaG (version 2) | ecosystem: Environmental > Aquatic > Marine > Intertidal zone >... | reverse complement strand
AGCGATCTGCGACTTACGCATTTCATCTAAACGCTCTCTAGCGCAAAAACAATGAAACGCGTGCCCTTTTGCGAGCAACTCATCGACATGCTGTTGATAGATATCTAGCCGCTCGCTCTGTCGATACGGTCCTTTGCTGCCCCCAACGTCGGGACCCTCATCCCACTGTAGCCCGAGCCATTTCAAAGCATCTAAGATCACCCGCTCAGATTGCGCGGTAGAGCGCGCGACGTCGGTGTCTTCAATACGTAGCAAGAACTCGCCGCCGTGTGCCTTGGCAAAGCAATAACTAAACAGCGCCATGTAAGCTGTGCCGACATGGGGATCCCCTGTTGGCGATGGCGCCACCCGCGTTCTAACCATAATTACTCTCTCGTCCGAAACCGGACAATCCGCCGAAATAGGCAAGGTGATGTATCCAAAAACAGGCAACCTGCTAGCCTCAAATGGTACACTAAAGCCATCCAAAGATTAATTCGCACATAATGACTCACCCGTTTATTTCTGTTGCGCCCATGATGGGTTGCACCGATCGGCACTTTCGTTACTTATTGCGATTGATATCGCCCGAGGCGCTGCTCTATAGCGAGATGATTACCACCGGCGCGCTATTACATAACGATCCGGCTGAATTTCTTGTCCATGCCAAGGATGAACCAGTCATCTTGCAACTCGGCGGCAGTGATCCAGAAGCACTTGCAGCCTGCGCTAAACTGGCAGAGACACACGGCTATCAGGGCGTGAACCTAAACTGCGGTTGTCCAAGCGATCGTGTTCAAACCGGTGGCATCGGTGCTTGCCTTATGGCCACCCCAGAATTGGTAGCAACCTGTTTTACTGCTATGCAGTCTGCAACGACGATACCCGTAACGATCAAATCCCGGATCGGCATCGATGATAAAGATAGCTACGAGGATTTTTTTGGATTCGTTCGTCCGATCTTTGAGGCGGGCTGCCGAACTTTTATTGTTCACGCTCGTGCTGCGATATTGAAAGGCTTGTCACCGAAAGACAATCGGGAAATACCACCTTTAAAATATCACTATGTCACACGCATTCAGAAAGATTTCCCGGAGGCGACTTTTATTTTAAATGGGGGTCTGAATTCGGTAGAGGCGGTTGTCGACGCTCGCGCTGAGGTACCCCACGTCATGCTGGGCAGAGCGATTTACAATGACCCCTGGTTGCTTCAGCGGCTAGACGCCGCAATCGGGTTACAGCCAGCACCACTTGATCGAGCCTCGATCATTGCGCAGTTTCGTCACTATATGCAATCCCAGCTTACCCAAGGTGTGCGCCTAAAGCACATGACCCGCCATTTACTGGGCTTGTATCTTGGTCAGCCAGGTGCTCGGCGATATCGGCGTTATCTAAGCGAGCATATGTTCGAGGACAATGCTGGCATTGAAGTTTTCGAACGAGCTCAAACTTTTCTTACCCCCTCACTTAGGATGGCATCATCATGATCAAGAAACTTACCACCTGGTTTAGCGAAGCCGTTGAAGAGACTGAGGAATCCGGAGTCGACTCAAATGAGCTAGGACTAGCAACCGCCGCGCTCATGATGGAGGTGGCGCGGGCCGATTTCGACCGAAGCGCAGAGGAACAAGTGCTGATGCTAAAACAATTGGCAGCCCGCCTAAATCTGACCGAAACCGCAGCCAATGGGTTGCTGGCGCTAGCCCAGGATGCCTCAGATGAAGCTCATGACTTGTACAGCTTTACAAGCATTATTAACGACCGTTACGGTTACCAAGACAAAAAGCAGCTTATGGTGGATCTATGGGAGGTCGCGCTGGCAGACCAACATATCGATCCTCAGGAAGACCATATTATCCGTCGAATCTCTGGACTACTCAGCATCGATCACAGCGACTTAATGCATGCACGGGCCATTGCCCGGGACTGACCGGACCTAACGCGAGCTTTGCTGAGGTGATGCGCCGGTCAGTGTACCGCTGACTGTTGGGATTGTTCTAGCTCTGTTTCAAGCGCGCCAACCAGATCGCAAAAACGCAACTGATTCTCAGCGTTTAACTGCATCAGCGTTTTGTGCGCATCTAGGACTTGCGACCGCAGACTATCCTCACTGATCTGATCAGCAATGAGTTCAGCCATGTGAGTTTCAGCGCCGGGCAGCCCTTTTAGCACCACAAAAATCTCTTGGAAGCCCATACTATCGAGGATTCTGTGGATGTCTTCATGCCCAAAGAGCAGCGTTGGCTTAAAACCGAACCGGGCTGAAGTGGTAATGGCGATCTTGGCCAAAAACCCAAGGACTGTACTATCGAGGGTTTCGGCATCGCTTAAATCAATAATGACTGAGTCTAAAGCGCTGCTGTCGCCAAGTTGCTCGATAAAGCGATTCAACGCGGGACCATGCGCTACTCGAACGTTCCCCTTCGGTTTTAAGATATGGCTTGCACCAATTTTTCGGTGCAGGATCTTACCGCTCATATCAAACCTTCCTTACGAGACTCAAAACAGATCTATCGTCTGCTAATCTATCGTCCGAAACCTTAAACAAGCGATCGAATAACCCTTCGATCTTCCCCGAGTCGCTTTTTACAAACGACGCCAGCTCCGCTTCTTGTTTGGCAACACTGTTTCCGGGCAGATCGCCAAGCGCACCGTCTGAAAACAACAACAGCTTGAACTCTGCTGCCAGCTCAAGTTGCTGCGCATCATACTCTTTCGATTCCAATAAACCTAGCGGTAAATCGCTGGATTCAAGGACGGTAATCTCGCCATTTTGAACCAGTATTGGATGCGGAAAATGACCAGCAGCGCAGTATTGAAGGGTGCTATCCCTTAAATTTACCAATGCCAGTACGCAGGTGGCATGATGCTCAAAAGCCGCACTACACAGACGCCGATTTAGGCGCTCGAGCAACACCGAGAGCCCTGCTGGGTCCTCATCCATCAATTCCCGAGCAAAATCCCAAAAATGCTCATGTAGTAAGACCGTCACCAGTGCACTGCCTGCCCCATGGCCAGAGACATCGGCGAACAATGCTAATACCTCATGGGCACCGATCCTTGTGTACTGCACAAAATCGCCAGACAACGGCAGCCGCGATTGCACCTCGTGGTCAATCACGAGGTTGCCGACTGTGAGCGGCTGACTTGGCATCAGTTGTTTTTGGACTTGGGCGCCTAGGGCGAGATCTTCCACGAGACTGGGCTCAGCTAGCGGTTCTTCAGCCACCGGCTGTAACGTTTTTCTTGCAGCCATTTTCAACAGCCGTCTCTGGGTCTCAACAAGTTGAATCTTTGCCTGCCAGTAGGTCTTTAGTGCAGCCGAGCCGACGAGTTCCGTCGGCACGAGATCGCTGCCACCGGCGTCAAAAAAGGCGTGGATTTGCGCTGCATGTTGTCCTAGATCAAATCCTAGGATTTGTACAAACGGCCAACGCGCAAGCCAATGCTTGAAGTGCGGTATGCAAGTCGTTAAAGCGTCGCCTGCCTGAATAACCAGCAAGCTAGGCTCAGAGGATAGATTCGCTAATTGATCGAGCAAGGCGCCCGCTTCGCTAACCGTTGCAATACCTGTCAAAGACGCAATAACCCCTTGGTCATCCTTCATGCTTGTCTGGCTCAAGACTAAAAAGGACTCTGGTTCGCTCAGCACATTCACCCCACCCTCACCTTGCTGGGTCAAAGCTTACCATGCCTTGCAGGCATGGCGTTCTGTCTGGATGGAGCCAAATCGATTAACTCAAGCATGCTTGTAGATCCTGCCAGGCTCTTTCAAGTCGCTTTTCTGAAACCGGCACTCGAGTTCCAACCGGTTGCGCAAATAACGACACTCGGTACTCCTGTAACAGCCATTGAAAGGCATTGACTTCAGACCCGGAAACCTCACCGAGCGCGGCCAATCGCTGCTCGAACTGAAGTACCTTTTCAAGCTGAGCTTGTTCTCTGGGCAAATTTCCAGCCAACTTATCGCAACGATAATCCAGCGCTCTTAAATAACGAGGATACGACAGTAGATCTTCGGCCTCGGCCTCATCGGCAAACCCATCTCGCAACATCCAACTGAGCTGCTTCGCCATATCGCGCTTTGACGGCCCTTGAACTGGCGCAGACATCTGACTCAGACGAAGCTCAACTTTGGTTGCGAGGGTTAGCGCCTCTGTCATCGCGGCAATCAGTCGCTGCCCATGATCGAACAGCTGACCGCGCCCAGCAATGCAGGCTTCGAACTCGGATAACGCTCGCACCGGCGGCTTTCCGTCTACCAAGGTATGCCGAAACACAGCTCGGATAAGAGAATCCAATAACCGTTGGCTATCACCCCGAGCCGCATATTGCAGCGCTAGCGCTTTAATACCCGGAATTTGTCTGCGGAGATACTTTACCTGGTCAGACAGTGTCAGCATCAAAAGCGTTGTGACGCCCTTCTCATGGGCTGCAACTGCCTTCTGGGCATCCTCAAAAATTTCAATGTCGACGTGTTGTCCACGATCTACCAGGGCAGGATACCCCTTAATGCGGATACCCCCTTCCTCGGTCGTCACAAGTTCTGGCAGTGAACCTATGTCCCATCCCGTAATCTGCTGCCTTCGCAGAGCATGTTGCATCGGCTTCGCGGCAGCTGTGCCTTTAAACTGCTGAAATAACGTTTCAAGATTACGACCCGTAGCCAGCACCCGACCCTGATCATCGATAATTCGAACCTGTATCGACAGGTGTTTATCCAAAGCTTCTACCTGAAAATCGCTTGCCTCTACCCGGACCCCACTGAGTCGAAACAATCGATCGGCCAAGGCTGCGCGTAGCGAACCCTGCTCCTTATCTAGCGCCGCCAGCGCTTTATCAGCGTAAACGGGCGCCGGCACAAAGTTCTTACGCAGGGCTTTCGGCAACGAGCGAATCAGTGCCAAGCACTTTTCTGGCAAGAGACCAGGCACCAACCAGTCCAATTGCTCACTCGAAACTTGATTCAGCAACGCCAATGGCACATCCATGCTCACGCCATCATCGGCAGCGGCCGGGTCAAAGGCATAATTCAGAGGCAGTGCATTGTCGCCAACCGACAGCGCATCCGGATACATCGCCTCTGAGACAGCCACATCTTTTTGTAATAAGAATGACCGGGTGAGCTGCAATTTTTGCGAAAGACCTCGATCGCTCTTTAGGGCCGCTGCTAAATCAATTTCGCAAACAACCGTTTGGGGCAGCGCCTCATCATAAAACGCATATAACCGCTTGTGATCGATCAGCAGGTCACGCTTACGACTTTTTGATTCTAGGCGTTCAATTTCATCTATTAATTGCCGATTTTTAGTCAAGAAGCCAAACTTGCGTGCTGCTTGCTGCTCGACCAGCGCCTCATGAATGAATAGCGAGCGAGCGCCTTCAGGATCAATATTGGCATAATCAGTTTGCCGGCGCTTTACCAGCACCACCCCAAAAAGGCTGACCTCCTCGAAGCACAGTACTTGCCCGCGTTTTACATCAAAAAAAGGTTCAAAATAGCGCCGCTTGACCAGATGCGCGGCGGCCTGTTCAACCCATTCGGGTTCGATTTCGCAGTTGGTACGAGCAAACAAACGACTGGTCTCGACTAAGGAAGCTGCCATCAACCATTTGGGGCGGCGCTTGAAGACGCTCGACCCTGGAAAAATATGATAGCGACGATTACGCGCGCCAGCATAATCGCCCTTATCGGTTCGCTCCGCCACTTGTCCTAAGTAACCGGGCAGCAGCGAGCGATGAATCTGTTGATACTCACTTGCGGTTCGGTTAATCCGAAACCGCTTTTCCCGGCAAACCACCAGCAGCTGAGTGTGAATGTCCCGCCACTCTCGCATTCGTATAAAAGATAGAAACTGCGACCGACAATACCGTCGCAAGTCTCCTTGGGTCCGGCTCTGACGCTCTGCTTCATAACCTTCCCAGAGGTTAACAAGGTCCATAAAATCTGACTGACCATGCTGCCAGACTCGGTGTAAGTTATCGGCTTTTTCTTGGGCGGAAATTGGCCGCTCTCTAGGGTCTTGTACCGACAGACCACTGGCGATGACTAAGACTTCTTTTAGACACCCAAACCGATTGGCTTCAACCAGTGCTCTCGCAAGGCGCAGGTCAACCGGAAAATCCGCCAGATCCCGGCCAATCCGGGTTAATTTGCGCTCTTGATCTATGGCTTGTAGTTCAGTCAGCAGCTGAAACCCATCCGACAGCTGACGCTGCTCTGGTCGCTCTATAAAAGGAAACTTCGCTGGATCTCCCAGTCTTAAGCGAAGCATCTGCAGTAGCACCGCTGCCAAATTCGTTCTTAGAATTTCTGGCGTTGTAAAATCTGGTCGATTGAGAAAATCCGTTTCGTCGTAGAGCCGAAAACACACGCCATCGCTGATCCGTCCGCAACGGCCTTTACGCTGATCGGCGCTCGCCTTTGAGATCGGCTCGACCGGCAGGCGTTGTATTTTTGAGGTCACACTGTAGCGGGATATTCGAGCGGTGCCTGGGTCGATTACGTAGCGAATCCCCGGTACTGTCAACGAGGTCTCAGCGACGTTGGTGGCGAGTACCACCCGCAGCTGGTTGAGGTCCGTGAACACTCGGTTTTGTTCACGAGCGGTTAACCTTGAGTACAATGGCAATATTTCAGCCGCAACCGGCCACTTCCGCCGTAGCAGCTGTGCCACTTCGCGTATCTCTCGTTCGCCCGCAAGGAATATCAGCACGCCCCCCGGCTGACGATGTTGTTTCTCTAACGCTTTGATCTCATCAAGCGCGCTTAATATGCCCCGGTGCACAGCAGAATCGACGTCTTCCTCGGGCGCCGCATCAAGGGGCCGATATCTAACTTCAACGGGATAGGTGCGGCCCGAGACCTCAACCACTGGCGCTTTCGAGAAATGTGTCGAGAAACGCTCAAGATCAATGGTTGCTGAGGTGATGATGACCTTTAGGTCGGGCCTTTTGGGCAAGATGCGTTTGATATACCCCAACAGGAAATCAATATTGAGACTGCGCTCGTGCGCCTCGTCGATGATCAGCGTATCGTATTGCTCTAAAAACCGGTCTGTCTGCGTTTCTGCGAGCAAAATGCCATCGGTCATGACTTTGATGAGCGTCTGATCGCTGGTCTGATCACCGAATCGAATTTGGAACCCCACCGATTGACCGAGCTCGCAATTAAGCTCATCTGCTAACCGCGCAGCAACCGTTCGAGCCGCAACCCGCCTCGGTTGCGTATGGCCAATCAGCCCAAAGACGCCGCGCCCCATCTCCAGACAAAGCTTGGGTAATTGGGTGGTTTTACCGGATCCAGTTTCACCCGCCACGATGACGACTTGATGTTTCGCAATCGCCGTCTTTAGATCTTCTAGGCGATGGACTACCGGTAAGGTTTCTGGGTAGGTAACCACTGGTTTCTGCGCTGAACGCGCCGTCACCGCTGCCTCTGAGGCAAGCTTGCGCCTATTAAACTGTTTGGCTTGACGGGGATTGCGCGCCAATTTCGCAAGACCGAACCGATCCCGAATCATGCAGCCGCTCAGCTGCTGCTCAAGACTGGGGCGCGACGTCGTTTTGGGCATGATCTTTCGCTAGTTGATTGGACCGCTCACAGAAGACTCAGCGGAGGTGTTACTTCGACAATACGTTCATACCATCTTCGATGCCGCGAATCGTCAGCGGGAACATCTGGTCATCGACCAATTTCTTGGTCAACGCGACCGAGGTTGAGTATTCCCACGTATCTTGAGGTGTCGGATTTATCCAAATCACCTTATCGAAGGTGTCTTGCACGCGCTGCATCCAGATCGCGCCCGCTTCTTCGTTCCAGTGCTCGACACTGCCACCTGAGTGGGTAATCTCATAGGGCGCCATGGTCGCATCCCCAACGAAAATCACCTTATAGTCATGACTATATTTATGAAGAATATCAAAGGTGTCGATACGCTCATTCATACGACGACGATGTTCTTTCCAAACACCATCGTAAATGAAGTTATGGAAGTAATAGGTCTCTAAATGCTTGAACTCCGAACGCGCTGCTGAAAACAACTCTTCACACACTCGAACGTGCGCGTCCATGGAACCGCCATTATCCAAAAACAGCAGCACCTTTACGGTGTTTCGCCGCTCTGGCCGCATAATAATATCTAGTAGCCCACCATTTTTTGCCGTCTTATCAATGGTGTTATTGATGTCGAACTCGTCATCAGCCCCCGTTCGGGCTAGTTTTCGTAACCGTCGCAACGAGATCTTTAAACCGCGCGTACCAAGTTCGATATTGTCATCATAGGCTTTGTAATCGCGTTTATCCCATTGACGCTTGCCACGCCGTTTTTTGCCACGCTTGTCATCTCCAGACTCCCCGCGGCCGTTTTTGCCTTTACCTTCTTTGTCCTTTTCTTCCCCCTCACCCCGGGCTTTTTTCTCAACCTCTCGTTTGAAGGCTTCGATCAGTTTTTCAAGTCCCCCTAAACCTTTGATTTTTTCGAGTTCTTCTTTGGACAAAGATTTTTCGAATTCTCGGCGCAGATATTCATCGGGGATTAAACTAGAAAGTAAACCTGCTAAATCTTCTAAACCTTTGAAATAAGTGCTAAAAGCTCTGTCGAACTTATCGAAATGCCGTTCGTCCTTAACCAACGACATTCTTGATAAGTAATAGAATTCATCAATATCGGCATAGACTAAACGTGCCTTCAGAACTTCTAGAAGATGGAGTAGCTCGGTGATCGAAACTGGGATCCGGGCCTTCTTGAGTTCCATGAAAAAATTTATGAGCATGCTCAACTATTCCTCTTGTCTTCCGCTGCGCGCTGTATCCGCTACAACGTGTCTACCTTGGACGGTTCAACCGCCTCGACCGCCTTACACATCTGCACAATGCTACCAACTTGCAGGGTAGCGTCTACGCCCGCTAACTGATCTGCAGCCCCTCCAACGTGTCGCTGTCTCTATTGGCGTTCAGCGTTAGATCACCCAGCGGCGCCCATTTTTGCCACCACCGATCACACAGGGCGTGCCAACTCGGGCGGGCCTTTAGGTCATACCTTAGCCCTGACCGCCTGAGCTGTTACCACCTGATTGACGTCGATTCATAAACGCGAGTCGCTCTAGCAACTGCACGTCCTGCTCGTTTTTAACCAGCGCGCCATACAAAGGCGGAATGGCTTTGGTGGTATCCCGATTGGTTAATATCTCCTCGGGGATATCGTCCGCCATCAACAGTTTTAACCAGTCGATAAGCTCTGACGTTGAAGGCTTCTTTTTCAAACCTGGTACTTTGCGAACGTCAAAGAATATCTCAAGGGCTTCTTTCACTAGGTCCTGCTTAATATTGGGGTAATGCACATCAACAATTTCTTGCATCGTTTCACGATCGGGAAACTGAATGTAGTGGAAAAAGCACCGGCGTAAGAATGCGTCAGGTAATTCCTTTTCATTATTCGAGGTGATCACCACAATTGGACGAGTCTTGGCCTTAACCATTTCGCCCGTTTCGTAGACAAAGAACTCCATCTTATCGAGCTCTTGCAGCAAATCATTCGGGAACTCAATGTCAGCTTTATCGATTTCATCGATCAAGAGCACAACTTTTTCATCCGCATCGAAGGCATCCCACAACTTGCCCTTTTCGATATAGTTTTTAATGTCATGCACGCGATCGTCACCAAGCTGAGAATCTCGTAGCCTCGAGACAGCATCGTACTCGTAGAGCCCCTGTTGCGCCTTGGTTGTGGACTTGACGTTCCAGGCGATAATAGGCAGCCCTAGCGACTCAGCGATCTCCTCTGCGAGCATCGTTTTACCGGTGCCAGGCTCGCCCTTAATCAATAGCGGCCTTTCTAGTGTAACAGCGGCATTCACAGCCATCTGTAATTCTTCGGTGGCGATATAGGTATTCGTACTGGAAAATTTCATAGAGTCGCTTACATCCTAATCAATATTTGAATTTCAAGAGTTGGGTACTTTAATTTGACTGCCCCAGCATAGCAAGAATCATCAATTTAGGGGCGATTTCCTTAAACCTTGGGTGCTTGGTTCAAGCGAGTCTCTGAGCCGCTATCCGAAGCTGCTTGGGGAACCGCCTTTGAGCGTTTTACCAAGGCAAAGACAACGACGCCGACAACCATCGAGACATAGGCGATGAGCAATACCAGCCCCCCTTCTAGGGTATTAGCAGACCCTTTCAGCAAAAGGTCCATGAGCAATGTCACCAGCGCCGGCGCAAAATAGCCGGGATATTCAGCGAGTTCCCACGGGGTAAAGGCAAGCACCCAAAAACTACCTAGGCATAGCCATCTAGCAAGGTTGCCCCATTGACGGATGAATCGCCGAACCTGCCACCCGAACAACACACCAAAGCTCAGGTATATCAGCCAAGCCAAAGCGTAGTCCCAAGCCATCATGCCTTTATTGCTCCACCCAATGAATAATGCGGTCTTCAAATTCATCTTCATGAACAAACACTTCTGACTGGCATCGGCCCGTTACCGAGATGCCTGCCTCGCGCACAGACTCTAAGCGACCCGAGACCAAAGGATGCCAATTCGGTAAATCCTTGCCCTCTGCCACAAGACGATACGCGCAGGTCGTTGGCAGCCAGTGAAACGTATCCACATCGTCTGGCGTCAACCACACGCAATTTGGTACCAACCGATTCCGGTCCTGATATTCAGTACAGCGACAAACATCTTGATCAAGGTAACGACACACCACATCGGTATAAAACACCTCTTCGGTGTCTTCGTCCTCTAGCTTGTGTAAGCAGCAGCGAGCGCAGCCGTCGCAAAGAGACTCCCACTCTTGCACGGTCATCTCTCGCAGGGCCTTGGTTTCCCAAAAATTCATATTGGATCCAGCGGCGGCATTTGCAGGTAATAGCCTTTATCATCCAGCGCTGCTAGCACGTCTTCCGCTTTGGCGCTTGCCAACGAACGCGACGGCGTGAGCATCAGATCCATGACCTTCTCCGACTCGCCAAATTGTGCGAGCAATCCGTCAGGCACTTCTGCGAGCCCGATCGAATGCGGCACATAGAGATATAGATACTCTCGCTTTGAAGACTTAAAAATGGATACGTGCATCACTTGTTCATCGCTTCTAGCAAAGGTTGCCCAATCACCGCTTCGCGCCAACCTTGCATAAAATCTGGTAGCGCGGCCTTGCCTCGATTAGCGGATTTTATGATGGCCTCGAGGTCTCGCCGACGACTTAATAATTCTGGGGCAATCATCAATGCCTTAGCCTGCCTAGCAACGACTTGTCTAAGCCGGTCCAGCTTGGCCTTGTTAACAGGCGTGGTATCAGCCGATGGTTTCGGTGGTAAGGCCTCCGCCGGGCGGGCTCGCGCCTCTGCAGCAAGGTCAATTAGGGTTGCGCCATAACGCGCAACCGTCCGTCGAGACAGTCGCGCCGATGCCAGCAAATCCTTCTCTGAGAAAATCTCCAATTGCGCAAGCCTTAAGACTTCGTCTCCATCTAACACGCGGTTTTTGGGGATATTCTGGGCTTGGGCCTCTTGTTCCCGCCAGGCGCAGATCCCTTGTAAATGAGCCAGTTGCCGTTGCGATAGGGCTGCAAAACCTTTTACTTTTTGATAGGCCAATGCATGCGGGGCTTGGGTCGGCAACGCCTCGGTCAGTTTCGCAGACTCTGCCAATGCCCAGGGGTACCGATTTAAGCGGTTTAACTCATCAGCCAGCGCTGGATAGATTTCAAACAAATGAATCACATCGAGGGCCGCGTAATCGCATTGACTTTGCCTCAGAGGTCTTGCCAACCAATCTGAACGCGTCTCTCCCTTGGGGACATCGATCTTGAGAAAATGAGCGACCAGCTTTTGATAACTAAGCGCATAACCAATGCCTACCATGCCAGCGGCTATTTGGGTGTCAAATACCGGCGCGGGTACACAGCCCAACCAATGCTGAAATACTTCCATATCCTCAGAGCCACTATGCAACACTTTCAAAGTCTGAGGGGCCAGCATCAGATCCCGTAAACCTGTCAGATCCTCAATCACCAACGGGTCAACCAAATAGTTGTCCGAACCAATGCCAATTTGCAGCAGGCCAATCATCGGGTAATAGGTATTAAACCGCGCAAATTCTGTGTCGATCGCAATCACCGGACGCCCTCGACAGGCATCCAACATGGCTGTAAGGCCCTGGCCATCTGATATGTAGTGATATTCCATTAAAGCGGCTTTCTACCCTCTATTGCATGCGCCAACGTACCGCCATCGACAAACTCAAGCTCTCCACCCATGGGGATGCCGTGGGCGATGCGGGTTACCTTAACGCCCAGCGCGAGGAGTCGTTCAGACAAAAAATGTGTCGTCGCTTCCCCTTCCACCGTTGAATCAAGGGCGATAATGACTTCCTTGACCTCTGAGTCACACCGGGTGAGCAACTTATCAACGCCAATCTCTTGAGGACCGATACCGTCGATGGGCGATAAGTTGCCCTTGGTTAGAAAGTAGTACCCTCTAAAACTTGCAGATTGCTCCAAGGCCATTACATCGGCGGGACTTTCAACGACGCACAGTAGTGCTGGGTCGCGCCCCGGATCTTGGCAAAGGGGGCACCGCGACGCCTCGCTAAAATTTCGGCACTGTGCGCACTCGCCGACGGAACCAAGGGTCTGTGAAAGCGCACGCGCCAGCTGCTCACCACCGGGTCGATCTCGCTCAAGCAAATGCCAAACCATACGCTGAGCAGACTTGCGGCCGACACCCGGCAAGCAACGAAACGCATCGATCAACTGTTCTATCAGCGGTTCGGTCATGGATTAAACTGGCCCTGCGTTGTCAAGCACTAAAGGGAAACTTAAAGCCGGCAGGCAGCGGCATACCGCCCGTCAGCGATGCCATAGCATCCTTTTGGTGCGCCTCTACCTTGCGCACCGCGTCATTCACCGCAGCGGCCAACAGGTCTTCCAGCAGCGTCTTGTCTTCTTCCAAAACTGAGGGCTCAATATGGACCCGCCGCACGTCGTGCCGTCCGGTCATTACGACCGTGACCATACCCGCGCCTGCCTCGCCCGTGACCTCAGCGCTCGCCATGGCATCCTGCATCTCTTGAATTTTGCCTTGCATTTCTTGGGCCTGTTTCATCAGACCGTCCATTCCACCTTTGAACACGTTTACCCGTCTCCTTTTGCTTGTAAAGGCGTGATGCTGCCCTTCACAATTTTTGCATCGAACCCTGCCATTAACTGTTGTACGCCGGGGTCTGCGACTAAGGTTTGTTCGGCCTGCAACAATGCCTGGCTTCGCTGCTCTGCCAGCAGATGTGCAGGTGATTTGCCAGGGCCGTCCATGACAGCAACACTCGCTTTAGCGGGCTGTCCTAGCAGCGCCGTTAAGGCTTCTGCTATTCGCTCGACCTGAATTTCGTTGTACAAACTGCTGTGCGCAGGATCGAGCGCCAATTCAAAATGATGATTGTTTCGGGCCACCAGCTTGCAGTTACTGGCCAAAGCGTAAGCCACCCCGCCTAACCCTGCTTGAACCAAGAGTTGGCACCAATCCTTATCAAGTTGGCTTACTTTGTCCGTCGTCGCACGGGCTTGGGGTGCCAGCGTTTCGGGGGGTACCGGCGTTTCAATCGGCACCTCGGCGACGATTGACGCCGAGGTTTTTACCTCTGCTCCGGCAGCTGACACAGCCTGAGACCGGCGCTCATGATTTGCCGACAACGACACTACATTATTCTGAGGGCTGGGCTTTACCATCGAAGTGGGCTTGGGCTGTATAGATGCGGAATTGACCCGATCCGAGCTTTGGGAGGACACAGGCATTCTAGGTGCATCGTCTAATCCAATGGACTGTGCTTGGCGGTCGCCTGAGTTAGGACTTTGATCTGGGCCACTCATTTCAGCTAGCGGGCTTACTTGATCATCTTCGTCGGCGTGATCTGCTGAGGCGGGCGAAAGCTTCACGTTGCCTTCGACCGACAGGGGCTGCGCGGACCCATGTCCCTCCGATACGGCTCGACTAGAGGTCGTTTCTGCCATGGAGGCTTTAATCGCAGATAACGGCGAGGATTCTGCCGACGCCTCAGGCGCATTGCCTAGGCTCTCTGACTGTTTATGACCGGGCGGCGATGGATCATCTAGCTCAAACGCCAGCATCCGGATGAGCGTCATTTCGAAACCCAGTTTCGGGTCTGGAACTAACGGCAGATCACGCTTTCCGGTTAACGCGATCTGATAATCTAGTTGAATCTGCTCTCCAGAAAGCAGACTACTTAGACTGGCGATCTTCTCTCTGTCCCCGAGACTATTATCCACCCCTTCTGGCACCACTTGATACACCGCCATTTTATGTAACACCATGAGCATTTCGTCCAGCAGCGCGCTGTAGTCGGGGCTGTAGGACGCTAGCTGGTCGATAATCCGATAGACCTCTTGGGCATCTGCTTTGGCAACTGCTGTTAAGAGATGGAAAACCTCCTGACGGTCCACTGTGCCAAGCATAGACGCGACTTCAGTGGCCACCAGTCGCCCCGAGCCAAAAGCGATAGCTTGATCTGTAAGGCTGAGGGCATCGCGCATGCTGCCATCTGCCGCTCGACCCAATTGCCAGAGGGCCTCTTCTTCGGCATCAATGGATTCTTCCGCCAGTACCCACTGCAAATAATGAACAACCCGCTCAGGGGTCATATTTTTCAAATTAAATTGTAAACACCGCGAGAGTACCGTGATGGGGAGTTTCTTGGGATCGGTGGTCGCGAACAAAAATTTGACGTGTTCTGGCGGCTCCTCCAAGGTCTTTAACATTGCGTTAAAGCTGCTCTTAGAGAGCATGTGCACTTCATCGATTAGATATACCTTAAAGCGCGAAGCTGTCGGCAAGTACTGGACGTTGTCTAGCAGGTCCCGCATATCATCGACCCCAGTTCGGGACGCTGCATCGACTTCGATTAAGTCGACGCTTCGCCCTTCGCTGATTTCAACGCAAGAGGCACAAACGCCGCATGGCTCAGAGGTGATGCCCTGCTCGCAGTTTAGGCACTTGGCAAATATCCGCGCAATCGTCGTCTTTCCAACGCCTCGCGTTCCGGTAAACAAGTAAGCGTGATGCAATCGATTTTGGTCTAAAGCATTGATCAATGCCTGTAAGACATGCCCCTGCCCCTCCATCGCCTTGAAATGGCCGGGTCGGTACTTTCTTGCTAAAACTTGGTATGACATAGTATCCGCCTATGAACCCCCTCATTGTAGCCCAAGCGTTAGCCATGGGCGACTGTTATGGGGCCTACATCCTGATCAACACCTTAGCTGAGACCGGAAAATTATGATTATTATTGGCCATCGCGGTGCTTCAGGACATCAACCAGAGAATACCTTAGCCGCGTTCCGAGCCGCTGAAGCAATGGGCTGCGCCTGGGTCGAGCTGGACGTACATTTGTTAGAAGGCACCTTGTTGGTCATTCATGATGACCAAGTCGACCGTACCACTTCTGGCTCAGGCACCTTGTCAGAACTCGGACTCAAAGCTGTGCGCGAACTAGATGCTGGGCGCGGCGAGCGCGTACCTACCCTAAATGAGGTATTGGCGGAGCTCGGCGGTCGCGTCTCGGTCAATATTGAGCTTAAAGGGCCGGGCACTGCGGCACCCGTTTCGCAACTTCTAGAGATCCAGTGCGCGACTTCAACCTGGCAACCACAGCAATTTCTATTGAGCAGCTTCGATCACCATGAGTTAACCGCCGCTGACGCGCGCTATAACCGGGGCGTGCTATGGGGCAGACCACAGCCGAACATGGTAGCCGACAGCGTCCGTTTGGGGGGGCAATGGATGAACATCGCCCGTCGCAGCGCGACCCAACGACTGGTGCGAGAGGCTCAAGAGGCTGGCCTTAAGGTCGCTGTTTATACGGTCAATGAGCTTGATCACATGCAGGAAATGGCCGCAATCGGCGTTGACGCGATTTTTAGTGATTATCCCGACAAAGGCTTACAGGCAGGCTTTGCAGCGGATTTTTATTAGCCTTGAAACATCCCGGGGCGCCATCTCGCCTGTAACGGCCACATGCGCCAATCATCGTTGGCAATCGCTCAGGCGCAACCCCAGCAAGCGAAGATTGCCACCTTTTGCCGAACCCAAGATGCTCACGAGCTCTCATTTTTTGCGTCTGACCTCTTTTTGCGCCTGATCTCTGCGCGTTCTTGCTGTCGCCGCAAAGCTCGTCGCGCCTTCAGTGCCTGTTTAAAGCGTTTTGGCAGGCGCTCAACAGCAGTGCTGTACGCCGTCGGCGTAATGCGATGCAGGTGATCTTCAAGGAACGCATCAGCCTCATCCGGATGAGCGCTTCTAAATTCTCGGAGCGTCCAACCAACGGCCTTTTGGAGATAGTAATGGTCAACGTCAAGCAATGGTTGTAACGCCTGAGTGACAAGCGTCGCAGGCGGCTGATACCGCTTAGCATTGTGATAGTAAAAGAGCGTCAGCAGGGCCATACGCTGTTTCCAAGGCGAACGGCTCGAGAGCCATTGCTGTAATTGCGGGTCCATCTCCTCGTGCCGCTCGCTGTAAATTTGATTCAGCACACCCGCCAGCATGTCGCCATGAACCCAGTTATCGATCTTAGGCACCCACTTTTTAAGGAGCGGCCAGTACTGCGCTAAATTTTGGTTTTTCTTACCCTTCATGGCCCTAAAATGATCGATCGCCAGTTGACCAATCACTAGGTAAGGCGTGTTGGCAAAAGCATAGGACCAGAACCGAGCTTGATCTGCGCGGCCCCAAGCTTTAAAGCTAAAATTCGCCGCTGCGACCGCCAGCTGCTGGCCCCGACTTAGGTCATAAAGTTTATAATCGGTCGCGTACATGGTCACCGCGAGATATTGTTCCCGCGGTTTTGGGTATGGCCGCCCAACCCTAAGAACGTAGTCGGTCAGCTCAACAAGCCCTGCTTGCAACTGCACATTGGTAATACGCATTCGACGGGCTCCTGACTTGACATTTGAGTGCGGCGCGACGCCTGTAATTCTCTGTAGCAACTGCCTTTTGCCTGATGACTAAATCCGAGGAAGGCCACGCCTTGGCGATACTTGTGCGCACGGTTGCCGCTCAACTAGGCTTGCAAAGGTGGCCATCAATTCGCAATTTTTTGCCTGGCAACCCTGACGACGTTACTCGCTGACCGCACCTTGACCCTTAAGCCAAACTCTCGAAAGCTTTGCCTACTCAAAGCTTGTCATTGCGGATTACTCGCGAGCGATCTCCGCTGCATCACCAAAGATTGGCCCTGCTGTTGCTGCTGGCGCCTTACGCTTCACTGCTAACTTCACCCTTACCAAAGGTGTGGCACATGAAAGACTGCCGATTTAAACCCCTTTAAAGACCGGCGTCCGCTTTTCTAGAATTGCATCTACCGCCTCGACATGATCTTCCATCTGATGGGCAAGCGCCTGTAAGCCCGCAGACATCTCCAAGATACTCGGCAAATCCGCTTTCCTAGATTCCTTTAAGAGCTTTTTAGTCATCCTAAGAGCATGCGGCGGGTTAGCAGCGACGCGGTCTGCTAACGCATTGGCTGCAGGCAGCAAATCATCTGGCGCGACCACCTGGGAGACCATCCCCCAGGCCTCTGCCGTTGCCGCGTTTACCGGCTCCCCAGTAAATGACATTTCATTGGCTCTCGCTTGACCTACGACCCGGGGCAAAAACCAAGCGCCGCCATCTCCTGGAATCAACCCAACTTTCACAAAACTTTCCGCAAACAGTGCTTTTTCTGACGCGATCCGCATATCACACATCATTGCCAAATCGCAGCCGGCGCCGATCGCAGCACCGTTAACCGCTGCGATGATCGGCACCTCAAGCGCATCAATCGCCAGCGGGATTCGCTGAATACCTCGTCGATAACCATCTCGTATCTCAGCGGCGGTACCGCCAAACATCCCTACCTTGTCTTTCATATCTTTGACGTTGCCACCACTACTGAAGGCCGACCCAGCGCCAGTCAGAATCACCACGCGCACCGATGGGTCGCTATTAATCCGATCACAAGCTGCAACGATGGCATTGACCATCTCATCTTCTGAGATAGCATTTCGAGTTTCGTGTTTGTTAAGCGTCAACGTCACAACGGCGTCTCTCTGCTCGTAGCGCACCACTTCGGTCATAATTGGCTCCCATTCGGCTAAGATTTGATTCAAGCGGACGGTAACATGCAAGCATCAATGATACCATCGGCCTATGAACGCACCTTTGTATTTCATCATCCTCGCCGTACTCCTAACCGTCGTCACTGGGGCCAGCCCTGCTAGGGCCGACCAACAGCTATTCGACGCCATCGGAACCCGACTCGCCTTAATGAAAGGGGTCGCGCACTACAAATTTGCCAACCAGCAAGCCGTCGAGGACCTTTCTCGAGAAGCCATTGTGCTCGAGCAAGCCGTCGATGCCGGTCGGCGGATAAATTTGCGGCCGAGTTCGACCGAACGGTTCTTTAAAGCGCAGATAACTGCTGCCAAGACCATTCAGCAATATTGGTTTGTAAAATGGCAAACGACCCCACCAAGCGCCCCAGCGCCAGATCTAAGCGAGATCAGAACCGAACTTCTGGACTTAGGCGACCGCATCATCGCAAGGCTGAATGCCCCTATCGCCCAAAATCTTAAGCGCGCTTTTATAGCGCGAACGAAAACCCTAGGCCTTCCAGAAATCGCCCATGAGGCACTGTTCGACGCCTTGGTCGACCTCGAATTTTATGATGGTTATACCGCGCAACTTAAAGACAGTGGCGTTCTGCGAATTGGCGTCACCCTAGACTATGCGCCCTTCAGCTTCGGTAGCATTGAAGCGCCCCAGGGCATTGACATCGACCTTGGTAACCAGCTTGCAGCCGCACTCGGGCTCACTGTCCAATGGGTGCCTACAACCTGGCCCAACCTTACCCAAGATTTCACCAAGGGCCGATTTGATATTGCCATGGGAGGAGTATCGATTACACCTGAGCGCTCGGCGCTAGGGCATTTTTCCGTACCGTATCATGTCGGCGGCAAAACACCGATTGGCCGTTGCCGAGACCAGGATCGATTCAAAAGCCTTGGGTCCATCGATCAATCTGACGTACGCGTCATCGTCAACCCCGGGGGCACCAACGCCCGCTTCGCAAACGCCACGATTAAACACGCCGGTCTTCAGGTTTTTCCAGACAATCGTTTAATTTTTGACGAGATACGAGCACATCGAGCAGATGTTATGTTTACCGATGCCATTGAGGTCGCGCTTAAAGCCAGCCAACATCCGGACTTGTGCCCTTTAATGCCCGGCGTTTATTTGACTCATCAAGAAAAAGGCATTTGGCTACCGAACGATCCGGCACTGAAGTCCACCATTGACGCTTGGCTTACGGCGCGTATCGCTGACCATCATATCGACGGCTTGATCGAACGCTGGCTGCAGGTTGCGCCCTAGGCCGTCCTAGGACGGCCTGGACCTGATCAAACACCCTGAGTCGCCGAGCAAATCTCGCTCAGGTCCTGGCAAACAACAAAACAACGGTACCAACCCCGCTTAGCGAGCGCCTCCCAGATCTTGCATCATGCAGATTCATCAAAATTTATAGCGCTCATCATCACACTGGCTTCAGCCTGGCTCGCCGGCCCGCCTACTCGCACCGATAACAAACCCCGCCCTTAATTCGTTTGACTAGGGCTTTGAATCAAACCGGAGCCTACTGGGGATTAACCTAGGCAAGCAGATCCTGAAACTCAGGTATCGGCGTGCCGGCTAAAAAAGCCGCCATCATCTGATTGGTCGCATCAGGAGCATCCTGTTGCACCCAGTGCGAGATCCCCGGCAGGTAACGTATCGTGAAATCTCGGACATAGTCCTCTGTGCCATAGGTCGTCTCGATAGACAACGCCATATCGTCCTCACCCCAAAGCATAAGCGTGGGTACTTCGATGATAGGTAAACCTAAGCGTTTTTGACGACTCGCACCGCCGCCACCAACCAGCGCGCGGTAATAATTGATCATCGCTTTTGCATTTTGAGGCCGCTTGGCATTAGCGTCGTAGAGACTGATCACGGCATCTGAAAAATTTTGTGGTGAGGCTGCCGTAGCCTTGATCATATCGCCCATACCCGCCCCTTTGACCAACATGCGTTCGGGTAAATACGGCAGCTGGAAAAAAAATATATACCACGATTTTTTCAATTGAGCCCAGCTCACTGCCTTTGCAGCAGGCCCAGGATGCGGAACATTGCAGATCACGAGCCGATCAATCTGTCGCACTTGGCGCATGGCAAAATACCATGCAATGACTGCGCCCCAGTCATGGGCGACGAGCGTCACCTCCCGGCAGCCTGCCGCGTCGATGAGCGCGCCGACATCGGACATCAAAGTTTCAATGGCATAAGCTTTGCGTCCCTCTGGCGCAGAAGAATTACCATAACCTCGCAAATTAGGTGCCCAAACACGATATCCCAAAGCTGCAAAGTATGGCATTTGAAAGCGCCAAGACACGCTGTGCTCTGGAAAGCCGTGCAGCATCAGTATCAACCGATCGCCAGAACCCATCATGTCCACTTCAAAGTTCAGGCCATTGGCTTTCACCATTTGGGTGCTAATCTCAGGTAGGATATCTTCAGTTGTTTGCATCACAGCCCTCGCCGACAGTTATCGATCGAACTCAGTCTACACCCCATCATCAAAATAGGGAGCCTTGATGATTACAGTGAGCGCCATCACGGAGAGACCTTGCGCCCTGGGGGAAGGCCCCCTCTGGGATACCGAGCACCAAAGGCTCTTCTGGGTGGATTCGGTCAAAGGTCAAATCTTTTGTCTCAGCGATGATAACCTCATCAAGCAATGGCAGCTGTCCGCTATGGTCGGTAGCCTTGCCGTGATCGACAAACACCAAATTTTGGTCGCACTACAAACGGGTTTACATCGATTCAACCTAGAATCAGAAACCCTTGATCTCATACATGACCCGGAGAGCCACCTCCCCCAAACTCGTATGAATGATGGCAAAACCGATCGGGTCGGACAATTTCTATTTGCCTCCATGGGGATTAAAGATCGAACCCAGGGCTGGGGGTCACTATATCGATTAAATCACGCAGGCGACGTCGAAATCCTGCTGGACGATGTCGTCGTTGGCAACGGTCCGTGTTTCTCACCGAGCGGCGACTGGTTTTATTTCAGCGATGGTCGAGGAACGATTCAGAAATATCCTTACCATCCAGAAAAACCTTTAGGTCCTGCCACCGTTTTCTTTGATGCACGTGCCAAGGGCCTTGCTTGCGATGGCGCAACGGTTGATGCCAACGGCAATATTTGGACTGCGCTGATTGGCTCCAGCAAAATCGGCTGTATTGATAAGAACGGCATCCTAAAGCTTACCGTTGAGGTGCCGATACCCCTTCCAAGCTCGGTAATGTTTGGCGGGCCAGACCTCAGGCAGCTTTTCGTGACTTCGATCAGCGATTCAGGAAATCGCCAAGACAATAGTCTGGGCGCGGGGTTGTTGTACCGTGTGGTAGGCCTCAAAGCCCAGGGTTTGAGTGAAACTCCCTTTAAAGGCCAATTTTGGCTATAATCTAGCGTCGAGCTGAAGTAACGGCGAGCGATGAGCGCAGCCTAACCTTAAGGCAAAGGGCTTCGGTAGTCGTTAGCGTAAATAGAGCAACTAATTTTCTTAGCGAGATCACGAACATTATGGTTGCGTTACGGGCAAAAGAATTTTTCGAGCAGCACCTACAGGAGAATAGTTTTGTCTCTCAGCTGCCGCCTTCCGACGCTGAAATGTTGGGCAACGCTGGGGAATATGTCGAGTTTAACGCTGGTCAAACCCTATTTCTTGAGGGTGACGACGCCGACGCCATGTATTTCGTTGTCACAGGCCTTGTGCTCATTTACACAGACAAAGATCGGGATTCAGAGCAAGAATTGGTGCGCCTAGGGGCTCTTAGTCACTTCGGTGAGCAGGGATTGCTGAGCATCAATGCCGGCAAGCGAACGGCAAGCGCGAGAGCTTTAGAGGCAACCAAGCTTATTCGGGTCTCCGGCGACCTTATAAAAAATATGCTCGCCCATCAAAGCAAATTGGTAGAGCAACTCGAGAAACTCGGGAAAGAGCAGCAGGATATCAAGCGACAAGATCGCAAGGTGCAATTGCTGTTGCGCTTATCTAGAAGCCGGTCCTCCGTTACGTTACAGGTCCCCCGTTTTAGCGAGAAATTTTCCAGTCTTGTGGTCGGTGTCGATATTGCCCGTCAAGTTCTGCAACTTGACGAGGTCATGAGCGAGTACCGAAACCCCATTCGAGCTGGCGATATTGTCACCGTTACCGGTTCCATCACGGGTACACCCATCGTCTTTAAGTCCAAAGTTATCGAAACAAAAATTGTTGATGGCTCGACCCTATACGAGTGTGAGGTGCCAGAGGAGATGGTCTATGAGCAGCAGCGCGCGCAGTTTCGTTTAGAATTGGGCGCAGCCAGCCGAGCGGAAGCCTGCGTTGTTAAAGAAGGTAAGAAGTATCGCGGTAAAATTAGCGATATTTCCGAGCGCGGCGCTGCGTTTCGTTTACGCCGGGGCGTGCCTATCGCGCGCGGCGATTGCATCGATCATGTTGAGCTGATCCTTACGCCCGAGGTCATTATCCAACCCAAAATCGAAATCATGAACGTGCTGGACGTCGCAAGAGCACCAAATTTGCAACAGTTTGGGGTCCGATTTCTTGGCATTTCTTCGGCTGATACCGCGGCCTTAAAAGAATTCATGCGAGAACAAGAGCGCCGTCGCCTGCGGATGACCCGACGCTAAAGCCTGAGCAACGCCCCTGTCTCGAAAATCGTCAGCTTTTTTAAAAACTTCCCTTTTAGTCGTTGGAGTCGTGGCGTTGCCCTTGTTAGAATTAGGCGACTGGGGCGGCTTCATCAGCTCATTGAGCAGTACCAGCCAACACGGAGAGGTGTCTGAGTGGTTGAAAGAGCACGCCTGGAAAGTGTGTATACGTTAATAGCGTATCGAGGGTTCGAATCCCTCTCTCTCCGCCAGTTTATTAATAAATTCAATAGCTTATAAGAATTATATGAAGCTGTATACCGTAGCGTGTACAGTATTTGAATAGAGCAGTGATCAGTTGCTCGCGCTGTCATCTGCATACCTTCTGCGACACAAGGCGAGGCTATTTGGAGGGGCCCGAGCAAGAATCGATAGCCCTCGCAGGAGAAGGCCTCTGTACTTTAGCCCCGCCTTTACAAATCTTAATAGAACAAGGAAGGTACCCGACCTAATATTTGTTCCTAATCATTACTAGGCAAGAGAAATGAGTCTTTTTCGATTGATTGCAATATCTATGGTCATCGTGCCCTCAAGCATTACCTTTGCAAGAGAAATACTGACTGCAGTCTTTTCGATTAAAAGCAGTTTCCCTTCATGGAAAAATGCATTTGCCATGATCGTCCTGACGACCTTTGGTCTTGCAAGCGGTTGCTCTGACCCTCTCCAAAACCTGGCTAATACCGAAGCGTCGGACTTAACAGATGCAGTCGCTTATCCGAAAGCGGGCAATAAAAGTGATGGCCTCATCTCAGCCTTCTATGGTCTAGACGATAGTATTCCGACCTTTGCTACTTACAGGTTGTGCGGCTCTTTGGGAGTGGGTGGAGATGGAATGCCTGTGATCTTTTCAGAGCAGGTGGATATCGCTACGTTAGAGGCTGGGGATTTTCAGGTGACGCTAGAAAATGGAGCGAAAGTTGGACCTGATTGCGTAACACCGGCACCAGCAGATGATATCGGAGAATTGCGTACGATATTGATGATCGGGGACTTTGGCTCAATTGACAACGAACCCGCCAACGTTGAAGTCATTGGCAATCTGTTCTCTATGGACCATACGATCAACTATAAGGGGAGCCAAGTAGGGGTTACCGAGTTGGCCAAAGGACCGAGCCTAGTCTTGGCAGAATCTGTCGACAAAGAAGAGTGGGAGCTCGGAAAGCAAGCCAGTGCCCGTCGTTTCGGTGGTGGCAATGGCTGTCCCGACGCAACGCGCCAAGTGATCCGGGTTGTTTGGAACGGCGGGGTTACTAAGCCAGGTGGTGGTGAAGTAGATGATGTCGAGCGCAAAGCATATAAAGTCATGACTGTTAATCCTGACGGTACCGACGACATAATCCACCCGTTTGCACTAGGCGATCTTGGCGACGGTGACAACAATCATGAGCTTTGTCTGGACACGCCCAATCAAGTGGTTCGCGTAGAATTCCCAGCGGACTTGGTAACCGATCCGCGCGAGGATCTTAATCCTGCAACCAGGGTGATGGTTACCAGCTCTAAATAAAAATCTAATAGCTAAAGCGGCTCGCGCAAGAAGCGATAACTTTCGTTCGAGAGGAACTCTTTTCTTTAGTGTCGCCTTTACAAATCTTAAAAGAACAAGCATCGCCACCGACCTAACATCACCCCTAAATCTGTATCAAGCGAGAAATATGAGTCTATTTTTTTGCTGGAGCATGCACTGAAGCGTTACTCAACGTGGCCTTGCATAGCTATTCCTGTCCGGCTGCGTCTGGTGACTTGTGAAGTACCTCCCGGTTCCCCTTCACAATTAGGTTCAATCCCTGAGTAGCCGTCTTTTCTGCGGATTCGAAAATTGGTAGTTGCGAGCTCAAGATTCAACTGCAGCCAAGAGGCTCAACCAAACTCAAAGGAAACTACTGGCTTGCAGAGTTTTGTTTTTCCCCAATGGTAAAACTAAGCTGATAAAGAAGCCGTTAGATTCATTTGAAGCAACCACGGTACCCTCGTGCACCTCTGCGATACGTTTCACCAAAGAGAGGCCGAGGCCAAAACCACCGGTTTGTCGGCTCCGTGACGAGTCCAGCCGCACAAATGGTTCGAAGATATCTCCCATACTTTCAGTGTCAATCCCCTCTCCCTCATCCAACACGCCCAAGCAGCAATATTCCTCGCTTACTTCACAGCTAACTCGGATCTTGCCCCTTTCAGGCGAATGACGGATAGCATTGGTCATTAGATTATCTAGGGCCCTATCTAACAGAAAACGTACTCCGACTAGTCGCTGACCTCGCTGAACGGTATGTTTTAACGCAATCGTTAGCTTCTTTTGCTGAGTTAGGATTCGAGATCGATCCGCAAATTCGTCTAGAAGGCTGACGATATTGATTCCCTCTACCTTGTGAGACATCGAAGGCCGATCGAAATGAGACAAATGCAGTAAATCTTGGACAAGTTGATCTATGGTCTGGACTTCGTACTCAATCTGACTTAACGCCTGGCTATCGCTTGAGTCTAGTTCTAAGGTTGCGGCGGCCACCTGCAGTCTAGCTAGCGGAGTCCTTACTTCATGAGATACATCTCTCAAAAATTTTTTCTGCTTATTCAAAAGACTTCGGATTTTTGCGTCTGAAGCTTGCAACTGTCGGGCTAATTCACCTAACTCATCCCGTCTTTGGAGAATTTTGCTGTCAAAGCGCGAGACTAAATCGCCCTCACCCTGCCTACCGCTAGCTAAAGCAAGGTATTGAATCGGGTGAGTGATTTTTATCGCAAACCACCAAGATATAAGACTCGAAACAACGAGCGCTGCAAACAAAACCCAGTAAAGTCCAAGGCCCCTAAAGAGATTCCAAAAGGGGTAAGAAGCTGGGTCAAAACGCAAGACTAACGAGAAGGTCTCGCCGAGGTCTGACTTTATTCCGCGTACAAATACTGGAGGGTGATTGGAAGATTGGTTGGAAATTTCTACCGCATCAACAGAGAACTCTGCTTGCGAGATTCTGACCGGCAAATTTCGGCCCAACACATCAGCACCCGAGGAGTCTATCAAGTAGACCTCACCCAGCTCTGTAATCGGATGATTGAGAAGAATCGATTCTAAACCGCGCTTTTGATTAAGTGCGGCTTCAATTTCCTTCGAAAGGATTCGAAAAGGATAGTTCGTTGGCTCGATTATTTCAGAATAGGATACAAACTTATTCCATTGTTTGATTAGGAAGGCACTGACAACAAAAGTACCAACTACCGATAGGATCAGGGCTAACCAGAACGTCCATACTAAGCGACGCATCATCTTGCTAGGGTATAACCCAACCCCCTGACAGCCTTGATTCTATTCCCTTTCGAAGGGTGCGGACCCAGTTTTCGCCTCAGGTTGCTGATGTGAACATCTAAACTTCGGTCCTCTGGTGTGCCCTCACGCTGCAACACCCGTTTGTAAAGAACATCGCGGTGCACGTATCGGCCCCTTGCCTTCACCAAGAGCTGAAGCAGACCTACCTCAATTGACGTTAATTCAACGTCTCTATTCTGAACTCGAGCACTTAGTGAGCTAGGCAACAATTCAAGATCACCAACAATAAGCTCGACCTGATTACCTCTTACACTATGTCTCCTGTGAGCCGCTCGCATTCGTGCAATCAGCTCCTTAACACTAAAGGGCTTCGTAACGTAATCATCTGCTCCCAGGTCCAAGCCAAGTACTAATTCTTCCTCCTCATCAAGCGCAGTTAACATTATTACCGGGACATCACTAAACCTGCGGATGGTTGGTAGAAACGCAAATCCATTCCCCTCGGGCAGCATGACGTCAAGTAACACCACGTCAAAGTCGGACTGCTTCAGTTGTTCTTCTGCATTCGATGTGCGGTGTGAGCAGACTGTATCTATGTCCAGTTTCTTCAGCAATCGTGAAAGCCCAAGGGAAAATTCTTCATCATCATCGACAAGAAGCACCTTCATATAAAATCTCGCCTGGTTATCTCAAAGAGGATTTATTCGGTTGCATACCAGAGAGGACAGACATGGTTAGGGCAGGTAATGGATAGGTGATGACCAAGCGCGTTCCTGAACAGTTCGAGGCAGATCAGGACGTGGTTCCACACCAGCGCGAACCGCATCCCAGGTCGACCAACGACAAGTTGGGTTCTCAATAGCACGGGCGTAGTAAAAGGCACGTTGTTCAGGCTGAAAGTCAGGGTCTCGCCATAACGCGAATAGTTGAGCGGAGCCTGTTCTAGCGCTGATGGAGCAATCACTGATATCGACCTTTGCAGCGTTGTCTGGGCAACGATCAGTCTCTGGATTCACCTGCACATCGCCCGCGCAGGCGACATCGATCACTCTCTCGTGAGTTCCTCTTTCGTTAACCCAGCCTTTCACGATTTGTAAGCGCTGCAACGGAGCGCTTTCTGGATCTGCTAACGCCATAACAATAAATTCCGGCGTGGATGAATTGTTGATCAATTTGCCATTAGCCGAAGTTATAGGGGAAAGCTCACCCCCCATACTGACGCCCTGAGCGTAGGCTCGCTCAATTCCATCGGCTTCCGTCAGCATATCCTCGTCAAAGTCATAGCCTCCAAATAGACGAATCCTTATGCGTGGCCCTGAAGTCGCAAATACTTCTTTTCTTCGAAACGCCCTGTACAGCGAAGACCTCGTATTTTCTTCCGCCCAAGCAGCTGCCAATCCCGAAGCACCGAATGTGGGTGTCCAACCAGCCGCATAAATATCGCCGCCGATTCTAATTTGCGAACCGCCGCGACCCATCGCTTTCATAACCTGGTAGCCAATTTCTGCCCCGATACCTGTTCGAGGCAGCGAACCTCTTTGCTCAGGCGTGCCTGACATCAGACCGAGCTTCGAACTGAAGCTTGACTCCTCAACCTCGCTCGCACCCGTGTGGGTATCACTTGAGCCAATAAAACCGAACTTAAAAGGGTTCAAACTACCCTTTTTTTCCAAGGTTAAGCCGTTCAACAACGCGTCCCGCACATAAGATCCTTCGATCTTACTCAGAGCATTAGCCCCAACTCGAAAAGGCATAATTTCAAACCCCGCCCACTCATCCCGGGTCGACAGAGCAGGATGCGTTTCAGATGTACCCTTTATCTGAGTAATTTCAACGATAGGCTCATTTCGCATACGCTGTTTTGCGTAGTCGTCGTCTAGCGGATTACCGGCCCAATCCTCGAGTTTAAACATCTGACCGTTTGATCCATTAGAGTTGTGAGGTATCGCTAAACTCTCTACTCCCTTATTCCTGAGTTCATCCATCCACTGCCAAAGATCCTCAGGATTAACCGAATGAAAGCGGGAAAATGGCTCGCGAGGCAGTCGGTCTGTCCCTTCGAAAATAACGTTTCTGTGGAGATTGCCACTATCTTCTGTTGAGGAGGTGTATTCATAGCCAGCGAAGGTAGTAAAGTTTCCTGGATCATTAAATGAGTCTGCAGCTTCAATAGTGTCGATCCAGGCAGTCCGAACGACCTCAAGCACTTCGTTTGGATCCAATTGCCCCTCGGTTATCTGCCTAATAGAGTCTGGTATGAACGAAGCAAACGCCCAAAACCGTCTTACTAGACCAAACGTACTAGCGTTCATATTTTCAGCTGCGTTTAGGTCATGCAGCGGCTGAGCAACTTCATTTTTTGAAAATTCTGTCGTTGTATCGGCTGCCGCCTGCACTACCCCTAAAAACATCGCATGATCCGTCACAGCATAGAAATCCAGCGGTCGTGAAAGCTGCATTTCGAAACCAGCAGGGTGCAAAATAGGCTCACCCTTCGCATAGCGATAGGCATCATAAGGTGTCGCGAGTGTGCCTACGGGGTAGCCATCCAGGGAGTAGGCGGTATGCACATGCAAGTCGCCAAAGAATGCCTTGCGTGACGAGGGCAGTTTAGTCGGGACGATATTCGAAGCTGGGCCAGATTGTTCTCCACGTATCAGAAGCTCAGTTTCTGCCTGAAAGAGTTTTTCCCCCATGAGCCATCCGGTAGCGCTATCTTCCTGCACCTGAGCGTCGTACTCGGCAGTAATCGCAATCTCACGCTTACTCGAATGTAGGTCTTTAGGCAGATATATGGACTGCTCTGAGGACTGATCTGAACAAGAGACCAATGCAAGACTCATGATAAACACAGTGAAATGTTGAGGGCCTCTCACCAGCTGTGACCTACAAGCTTCTCACTCACTGGCTGTCCCTTCTCGAAGCCTGAACCTGGTCAACGACTCGCAACAGAGCAACAGCGATTTCAGCGGGCACCTCTTCTTGCAAAAAGTGGCCCCCTTGCGTTTCAGTAACAGGCGCATCCGGAAAAAATCGCTTCATCCCCGGAAGGCCTAGTGCCAAGATCGGGTCTCTCATACCCCAAACGATTTCGGCCGGAATATCCAGACTCTCAACATAGTTAGCAACCGCTCTCATTGCTGGCGAACTAGGGTGGTCGGGGCCATCTGGAACCATGCGCATCATTGCCAAGGGCGCTTTTGCATTACCGCTATCCACAACAGGTTTTCCATAAAGCTCCGCAACATCGGCCGTATACTGGTCTGGATCACCCTGCAACCTACCCATGCCATCAAATATTGGAAAGAAAACCTCTAGCAACAGCTCACCCAGCAATGGGATCTTGACTACAGCGTGTGGAATAGAAAGATTCGCAGCTCGAGTTGGAGCTCCAAACCCCGTGTTGAGCATAACGGCCCCTTTAATCAATCCAGGAGAAAGCGAGAGAGCACCCATACCAACTGGACCACCCCAATCCTGTCCCGAATACACTAATTCACTTAGCTGCAACTGGTTTAGCACGGTATTTATCCAGCGCATATGATTAGCAACCGTATGAGAGCTAGCAGGAACCTTGCTCGAAAAACCTAGACCCACCATGGTTGGCATGATTAAACGGACCCGATCCTTTGGCAGTTCCTCGGCAACCTTCCGATAGAGAAATCCAGACGTGGGATTACCGTGTTGAACAAAGACAGGGAAGCCTGACCCGACTTCCAAGACATGCACTTTTATCCCTGGCTCTACTTCAACGAAATAACTTTTGTAATCCTCAGATATGTGCTTTGCCGCAAACTGCGGTAACGGGAATGCTTCGAACGTTCCTGCTTCCAGCGTGATCGTGCCTTCCCCAACTGGGGTGACCGTCGCTCCGTCCCGGACGACGAAACCAGCAACAGTCAGGATGAGTAGCCCAGTCACGGCAAGGACGATTAGCCAAATCTTCTTCATTAGAAAGAACTCCTACATTCGTATTCAGCGGCGCCAGCTCATCTTTGCGAACCAGGCTGTGAGAGGACCACTACAGAGTCCAGAGGGTGTTCTCACCATTAATCTGGTCCTTTCAAATCAATTGAACGAATTCATCCAAAGCAAGCGACTGCTAGAGACGGGCACGAAGTCTTTGTCGCATTTCGCTCTTTCGCTCATTCTGCATCCGCACGTACTCGTTCATTTGCTCTTTCGTGAGAATGGAACGCAGTTGTGTTGAGGTATCTGAGCGCACCTTATCTAGCTCTCTCGCCATTGACCTCATCTCGCGAAACCCAAGCTTCTGGGCCGGAGGCTTTCGGCTCTCGAGATCGATACCGTGCGTTTCGAGGATGACTTTTCTGGCTTGGAAACTGGACTGCAAGATAGGTCTAACCGCCTCCACTTGTTGGTCATTAAGGTCTAGCCTTGCTTTTGCCTCCAGAAAGAATTCCTCCAGCGCAGTTGTGGAGATTTCATTTAGCTCGCTTTGCTCCTCCATCGAGCCAGCGTAGGCGGACACTCCACCAAATAGCGCCAATGTGATTAATACACCCGATAAAAGAACTTTCATTTTGTTTCCTTAAGGCTCGTACTCAGAGGAGACCACCGCGTCAGCCAGACCTGATATGGCTGAAGGAGCATCCTTCATAATTTCAATACAAATTATTTCTCCTACTCCACCCTCAAGGGCGACCATAGGGAGCGGATTATTAGAGGTGCACGCCTTTCCGTCCTCAGTGAAGCTAAAGTCTCGTGTATATGTCCCCGTCAATGGGGCGGGATAAACTGCGAAGCGCTCCTCATCAGGGATGAAACGAAAAAAGCGGTCGGTCATATTTTCATTAAGCCAAACGTCTCCAGTTTGAGGATGAACGCCCAGAGCATATGGAGCTGGGCCATAGCCTTCTTCAAATTCCGGTAGCGAGTAGACTTTGCTTTCAAATCCATCACTGCTGGTTGTGATCCGAGCCAACTTCCCCTCCGAGTAACCCGTTAGCCACAGAGTGCCGTCTTGTTGATCGAAGCGCATTCGGCGTGGACCTCTCACAGGAGAATCAAACTCCTTGACGCTGAGCGTATCGGGATCGATCCTCCCGATCTTGTCTCCAAAAAGTCGGCTATACCAAATAGAGCCATCAGCTGGGTTAATGTCGATCCCATAGGGCTGGGTTCCCCCTGCAAGACCGCCCGACTCTACGTCTGGTAATTCGATCAAGGTGCTTTCTTTAGTGACGGGATCAACGCGACCTACTCGTTCGCGGCCAGCAATGGTGAACCAGACAAACCCGCTTTTATCTATTCGTACCGTATGAGGGTAGATCGCTCGAAGCCCTGCAAAAATGGACGGTTCCCATTCTCGGCTTTCTGGATTGAAAACACCGATACTGTTAGCAAACGCATTAGTGGTGTAGTACTTGCCATCCAACCCCATGGCTAATGAGTGAGGACCATAGCGCTTAAATGGCCACTCCATCGTTTTGGTCTTCCAGAAGGGTAACCAGAAAGTACCGCCTTCCTGACTGACGTATTCAGTTTTACCTGTGGCTGGATCTGTTATGGCCATATGGTCAGCCCCCTGATCGACCGTATAGATCAGCCCATCGTTTGGATTGACGATCGCATCATGAGGGATGACGCCCCGCTCCATACGATACTCGTAAATTTTTGTGCGGCTTAGCGATTCGTCGAGCGGAAATTGGGGCCGCACAGTTAATGGTTCGCCATTAAAACCTTCGGACAAGATATGTGAACGTCTCTTGCGGAGATCCTCGTCAAAATTACTTCCAACATACCGATGCATCCGCTCGATCGTGGTTTCCCATTGTTCAGGCGTACGCGGAAACCGAGTGAGAAAATTGCCCATCTGATGACAGGACAAACAATCGCGTTGAAACTGATACCGGCTAAATACAGCATCCTCGCCAGTTTCGAAATCTAGGCTACCGAAGTGGTAAGCCGCGGGTAAACTGTCAGAAATCTCGGTCTCATCGGTCATGAGCTCCATCGAGACATCCCTATGCACTTTGGCTGTCTCGACTAAATCGACAGTCATGCTTACATCTTTGTGATAAGGAATTCGCGCGCGGAGAGTAAGTTCACCCGATAAGGTCGTACTCAGAACATACTCACCATGCCGATTTGAGAAGACAGACTCAGATATGCCAGACAGAGGATCTGTCAGCCTGATCATTACACCCTGAAGAGTCTGCCCACTACTGTCTCTTACGATACCGCTCAATGTGCCTGCAATCGCCACATGCGATGTGAACAAGAACGCTGATGCAACACCAAACTCTACTAACAGTTTTTTCATGATGGCTGCCCTACCTCTACATCTCAATACCTATTACTGGCGCTATTGAAAAAACTGTGGTTCAGGCAGGGAACCCGAGCCATTTCAATGACCTCGAATAAGTAGAACAAAAAAAGTAGAACTTCAGGTGTCACCTAGGTGACAGAAAAGCAAAAAACTGCCCGCTTTGTTAATCACGAAATCACTGATTTTGTCAGTACGGTAACTAGAAATTTAAGGCCATCTTTGACTTCGAGAAACCAGCTTGAGGAGACAGCTATCGAGTAGTAGATAAGCATCCCTACAACTAGGGATCTGTTGATCTAGCTTCAAGGACGAGCCTTTCAATCGAAGGCACATGGTATTGACCATTAACAAAATGGACGATCCCCTCGTCATCCCATTGGCGAAAGACCTTGTTTACCTGCTGTCTAGAGCCGTTGATCATTTTGGCGAAGTCGCTTTGGGACATGGGTGTTTCCAGGCGACCAGAAGAACCTTCTCTACCGCCTAGAACCTCTATCAGCACGAGCAAACGAAAAGCCAGGCGGGATTTTAAAGGATGGAAGAGCATGCTGGAGATCCATCCATACATCATACGTGTGTATAAAGCCTGATCGGCAAAGAGATATTTGTATATCTCAGGGAACGTTTCAGCCACCTTCGTCACAGATGAACGTGGGATTTCAATGATCTCAGAATCAACTAAGGCCCGCGCATCATAGCTTGTCGGCGTGTTATCTATTAGCGTTGTGGTGCCGAACCAAAGCCCGTTGGTCAAATCCCATAATATGAATTCATCACCAGATTCCGCTGGGATGGAAAGGCGCACGCGCCCAGTTAGCAGACCAAACAAACCGCGATCGCGGTCTCGGTAACGCAGAATGAAACTATTTTTAGCAAATGATCTAACCTTGCCATCCGCCAACATACGGTCCAGCGCTTGATCACTTACCTTCTTAGCCCACCTAAGCTTTTTCAGTGAGGATTTTGCTTTTTCGGGATCATTCACAGGAGGCACGATACCGAGTTGGAATCTCTGAAACAAGGCCCAATGGGTTCGCTCTCAAGAGAGCTAACTAACTTCCCTCAAATACGAAACGACACTCTATTGCTCCTTCGTGTCACTCTCTCTGGCCTGAGGTGCCTTTAGCATTACCGGATAAGATTGATCAGTAAGAGAGCTACTGGTTTCCGCACCACAGCACACCAAGCAACTTACGCGTTGGATACCTACTGAAGTGGCATTCGATCTGATATGTATCGTTCAATTTCTTCAGATGTATTCCGTTCTGCTTGCTCACCTATCGCACCTGATATCAGGGACTCACCTGAAAATCCGAAAAGATATCGAATCAACAGCAACCCGTCTGTAAGAGGCTGCGATAACCTATCACCATCTATGTCAAGTTGAGAGTCAGCCTCTGTCAAATAGTCTGCGATGGCCTCTGGGGAGTCTCTAACCGCGTCATCCGAAAGAGCCCCCGAGGTTAAAGAAACCCCACTGAACCCGAATAAGTGCCTAATTACCAACAAACCATCGGTTAAGGCTTGCGCTTGTAAGCTTTCATCCACATCAAAGCTGAAACAACCCGCTCTACAGGAAAACGGGCTTACGGGGTTAGTACCATCGATAGCTTCTTGTTCGTCACTGAAACCATCTCCATCGTCATCTTTGTCGGCATTGTTACCAATCCCATCGAGGTCTGTGTCTCGGCTTTCGAGGGGGTCGTTCGGAAAAGCGTCAGAATTATCCCCCACGCCATCAGAGTCTGAGTCTTCGCTTTCGCTAAAGTCGAGTGGAAATGCGTCGAGAGAATCAATTACGCCATCACCATCATCATCTGGGTCAGAGTTGTTGCCAATACCATCGGTGTCAGTGTCAAAACTCTCACTACTATCCAATGGAAATGCATCTTGAGCATCCTCGACGCCATCTCCATCGTCATCTTTGTCGGCATTGTCACCAATGCCATCGCCATCGGTATCCAGCACCTCATTCGGATCTAAAACAAACGCGTCAAGGTCGTCACGCACACCATCCCCGTCTGTATCTCCCAAGAAACTCAAAGAGGGTAGCTTCTGCACGGGAGCGTATCCCGGCGAAGAGCCTATCTGCAGGTTGAGGTCTATCGGTCCAACATAATCGGCATCCACAGCGGAAATCGTCAAGGTACCGAAAGTGATTTCGCCATCAAAATCACAGGGAAATTCCCCTTCTTCCTCTGAAATCAGTCCCAGAGCGAACACAGCGTTGGTAGCGGAGTCACTATCTGTGTCCTCAAGATCCATCTGTGATAGCGGCCCGCGTAACTCTACGTCACATCCGTCGACTAAAATTCCCTCTGCCAACTGAAAGACTAGCTCCGTCTTCTTCGTGTCATGATAAAAAATTAGAGCGAACCCCTGCGATTGTTTGGCCACCGGTTCAGTTCTATAGATCAGCTCGTACGCTCGCGACCCACCAGCATCAATAATCTCATCGGTGGAGGAAAAGGAGATTACCTGAAGGTCTTCCGTCACAGTCACCGTGCGCATTACCTCTTCCGCTCGATTACCAGCCTCATCCGATACCGAATAGACAATCGTGTAATCGCCCAGTGAATTAACGTCTACAGTACCGGTCGAAGTGATTCTGTCGCTTATGTCACCGTCGATATCATCGATCGCTGTTGCTCCCAAGTCCGAATATTTCGTTCCAACCGCATGCCAGACACGCTCAAGCCCAATCAAAGAGATAACGGGTGCCACATTGTCTGCCTTGCTGATCGTTGGTAACAGAGTTAACGACGACAAAAGAGTTAAAGCTAAGACCCGTATCAGAAGCATAAGCAAAGCCTATTTTCGAGCATATTTTTGACTACAGATGGGATGCCTTGGCCCAAAATCTTGAGCCGAACGGAGTTAAACAGAATTACCACAGGCCCACGTGTCACTTAAGTGACAGGTGGGTCAATAACTTCTTTGGCAAAGTGCAACGCCCTACTCGCAAGGCTTCGTTATGAAAAAGACAACAGTAATGACCGCGATCTTGGCGTTGGCCGTCTTCAACAGCGGGACATTGGCTGAGGATATGGTTATCGAGGAAGTGGTTGTTACCGCCCAAAAGCGCGAACAGCGGTTGCAGGATGTACCTGTAGCGGTTACCGCGCTCACTGCGGAGACTATCGAAACAAGCGGCATCCGTGAGACGGCCGATCTAACTAGAGCATCTGCCTCTTTGACCTATGGACGAGGCCCGACACCAAATAGTGCCGCATTCAGAGTTCGTGGAATTGGTACTAATGTCATCAGCGTGGGACTTGAATCTAGCGTAGCAGCAGTTATTGATGGAGTAGCACAAGCACAACCTGGGCAGGCATTGACCAACCTCCTCGACATCGATCAAGTCGAGGTTTTGCGCGGTCCACAGTCAACACTATTTGGTAAAAACGCTTCTGCCGGCCTCCTCAACATCATTACTAAGTCTCCCACTGAGGAGTTTGAGGGCTATATTGGAACTACACTCACTGATGACGGTGAACAGAGGCTATCAGCTGTTCTTAGCGGACCCGTAACGCAGGCCTTTGGTTACAGGGTGGCCGCATATTCCAGAAATTACGATGGCTGGGCGGAGAATCTATTCACTGGCGAACGAATTAATGGAAGCGATGAAGAGGGCGTAAGAGCAAAACTCGCTTGGCAGAGCTCCGATGCACTGGACGTCCTATTTACCGGACATCATTACAAAGACGACAACAATTGTTGCAGCCTGTCACACCGAGAACTGGATTCATCGACACGGCTACTTGGAATTGCCCCCGTTACCGAAACGAATCCCCGCACGATCACAAGACAGGGCGAGGGTAATGGCGATTCAGAAATCGACATAGAACCCGAATCTCTCGCAGTGGACAGCGGTGCAAATTTGCGTATCACCTGGTCGCTTGGAGATTTCGATTTAACTTCGATCTCCTCCTATAACGACTGGGAAAATGACACGAGGTCTGATCTAGACTTTTCACCCGACCCCCTATTGCTTCGATTACCCTCTTTTCTACTGAGTGACATACCTGTCAGCGAACGCTCTAGTGGACTCGTTTCGAACTCAAAGACGGATAGCAAATTCATCACCCAAGAATTACGCCTAAGCTCGCCAGTGGGCACTCGCTTTGATTACATGCTAGGGCTCTACTACGCCAGTGCAGACACTACTCAGCGAGCGGAGAGGAATTTTACTCCAGCTGCATATCTCGCTGAATCCGATACGGAGAGCAAGGCGTTTTTCGGACAGGTTACGTGGAGACTTCTTGAAACAACCCAATTAACACTGGGTGCCCGATACAACGACGAACAAATATCGGTCAATTTCAGCGATCTGCAGACTGGTGAGAGATACCTGGGTCAAGACTCCGAAGACCGCTGGCTGGGAAAGCTCTCACTGCAACATTTCCTCAACAACGGCACTATGATCTTTGCTTCTGCAGCCAACGGTTACAAGGGCCAAGGCTACGATATCTCTCAATCATTCAACCAAAGAACGGCCGACAATCCAGTAGGAGCTGAGAGCTCCAGATCGTTTGAGGTTGGTATAAAAGGCATGATGTTTGATCGCAGATTGCAACTGGACCTGGTCGGGTTTTACACCGAGTACGAGGATTATCAGGCTCAGAATACAGAGGTAATCGATGATCAACCCGTTCTAGTCGTTACGAACGTGGGCCAATTGGAAACTAAAGGTATCGAGATAGATGCCAATGTTTTGATTGGGCGAGCCCTTAGATTAACTAGTAGCATCGCTCGGATCGAGGCCAATATACAGGACTATCCGAACGCCGACTGCTACCGCAACCAGACTCTATTGCAGGGTTGTCGGCCCTTGGCAGCAGATCCAAACAGATTTGCGCAAGATTTAAGCGGCAAACCTCTCAACAACTCACCAGATTGGAAAGTCACGCTCGGCGTCCAGTACTTTCGCCCACATGAAAGCCTTCCCTTCGATAGTTTCGTGAACATCAATTACCAATGGCAGGATGAAGTTAACTTCGATTTAAAACAGAACCCGGGCGCTATTCAGAACGGCTACGGAATTCTCAACCTTAGCGCGGGCATACTAGAGAATTCCTCTGGCAGGTACCAGATGACGTTGTTTGTTAACAACGTTTTCAATCAGGACTATGCGGCCGCAATAATTGATCTGTCTGCACTTTACCTCGGAGATACTGCCTACATGCAGCTCCTACCAAGAAATGCTAGTAGGTACTCTGGTTTGCGCTTCAGATACTCATTCTGATTGGTTGACGAGAAAGTGAACGATTTCGCCCTTCATCATACTAAGCATCAGGCTTCATTAGACCGCAACACCCAAATGGTGAGAACACGCGTTTTCTCGATAAAGGGTGCGTTCATCGCCCGCAGTTCCTCTATAACTTAGTACCACTGCATCGAGTTGTTAAAGAGCAATAGACCGAAGTTGATATCAGGGCCTATCTCGCTAGCGAGGTAGGTCTAGGGCTCGAGGGCGCACCGCTAATTTGTATCTAGTGAGTTGAAGGGTATCGCTCATTCCTTGAGCGCCAGCCCCTTCAACCATTCCAGTCTCATAGGGGCTTTCGTACTTAACACTGCATAATCGCTACTGTCTCGATAATAGCTCTACAACCAACCTGGCACTTGGTTCCTATTGAGCCGCCACCGGCAGACATGCTCGTCGCTTAATGAACAGATACACAAACGCTACTGCAAGAAGTCCGTGTCCAACCACACCGGGTGGCATAGAAATCATAAGGCAGGCGATCACCATGCAAACATGGAACGTTGAGAGAAGACCCAGTCCCATAGCTAAACTTGACTCGTTGTCGCCGTACTTTCTGAACCAGAAAATGCTTAGCGCAGCAGCGAGAGCTGCGAATCCGTAAAGAACCAATCCACCGTGAGTAGTAGGGTCGAAGTCATCTAATCGCCTGGGCAGAGTAATTAATCTGAGCGACGTCAGCCCCTCCACAAATAAATTAAACCCCAACGCTGTAAACAGTGCTTTTCTCATCATTCTTCTCCTGCTGCTACTCCGTTCATCACGGAGATTGGTTTCTAGTCTTATGGACAAGGTGCGCTAATCGTTAGCGCCTTGATAACGGCAGCTTGAGTGGCGGGAAATTCCACCGTTTTCAACTATCCCTTGCTTGACCCATCCTAGAAGAAAGGAAGTGTTCCTTACGTAAAGAATTCTTAAGACGGTTGGTTTGATTCCTGGACTGCAGCGACATGATCGTGAAGTTTGGAACGATGCATACGCTTCTGAGGCACCTTCCTCAGACTGCGGTGAGGTAAGTCTGATATGTCGTTAAGTCACCTTTCAGCGAGGTGACGGGAAGGTGACAAAACCTGGTCGCAGCCCTTCTGCCTCGCTATCTACCAACCAACCTTGTCAGCCAGATGACAGGTTGGCCGGATTTTTTTCTGGCAATGTGGCGGCCGGAATCATATTCGTAGCGGTCACGTCGATGAAGAATAAGGAAAAACAATTTCTCTATGCACTTGAGGGCGCGAACACCTACCGACCGACCCCGCACGCCCGAAGCCCATGGTCGGAGACGATGCAACACGGTGGCCCGGTAATGGGGCTCTTCGGTCGTGAAATCGAAAAAGCTGCTGTCCAGACCGATATGCACGTGGCCCGGCTGACCATGGACCTGTTCAAGGCTGTACCTATGGCAACCTTAGTGGCTGAAACCCAGTTCGAGCGCCTAGGCAACCGTATCGCCGCCATTACGAGCACACTGCGACCTGTAAAAGGAGAGGCGCCCGTAGCGCGCGCGAGCGGTTTGCTGCTTCGCACTCGGCAATACGATAGTCCCTACAGGGGAAACTCCGAATACCCTCTGCCCTACGCCACTAGGGAGACGGCTCGAGGGAAAGAGAACAGCAAGCCGCCTATTTTCTTTCACGAGCGGCTCGATACTCGACCCGGCGTCGACGATACGGGACGGTATGTCTGGATGAGAATGGAGCTAGGCCTAGTTGCCGGTGAGCCCACCTCACCATTCCAAATGGCGGTAGCTATGATGGACATGACGCTAGGCTCAGGGTTACGGATGGAAGCAGCGCGAAAACAAGCATTGGCTTTAGGTGATCATGCTATCCCCGCTCTAAGCATCAACGTCGATTCGACTTCGTATTGGGAGCGTCCATTCACCGGCGAATGGTTGGGCATGCGGCCGTCCTTAATTAGTCAGAAGGATGGGATTACGACCGTCTCGAACATCTTATATAGCAGGTCAGGCCGAGTTGGCACCGCCGTGGCCAGCGGGCTCATCCAGACTATTTAAGAACTCCGCGACCGTTAAATCCCAGAAACAAGGGCGAAAATTTCCTAGCAGCGCAACCGAGACAGACTTAAAAATCGCGCAATCTCACTTGTACATCCTGGTGGAAGCGGTGTGGTAAGTAGCGGCTAAAAAGACTAAAAGCTTACGGTATAAAAGTTCCTCTTACTCTCGGCAGCCCAAAATCTCCTGTCAGTTAGGTGACACGTGAATCACTAACCTCTCTGGCATAGTCGACGCTCCCATATAAGAAGGCTCGACTTGAACCCGATGATTTTCCCGATCAGAGATTACTTTATGTTGCAAGGAGGTCTTGATGTCGCTTGAAACATTTCGAGAAAAAACGAGGGCATGGCTCGAAGAGAACTGCCCGACATCCATGAGGGAGCCGGCTGCGGAAGATCAGATTATTGGTGGTGGCAAGCGCCAGGAATATGAACCCGACCAGAAACTGTGGCTTGATCGTATGGCGGCCCGCGGCTGGACCGCACCAATGTGGCCAACTGAATATGGAGGCGGTGGCCTCTCCAAGCAGGAATTCCTTGTACTCCAGGAAGAAATGGGGCGCATTAACGCCCGTGCACCCATTGCTGGAATGGGGTTTTCAATGATTGGACCCACCCTGCTTGATTACGGTACCGAAGAACAAAAACTCAGGCATCTTCCCAAGATTGTTTCTGGAGAAATCCGCTGGTGCCAGGGGTACAGTGAGCCAGGGGCCGGTTCTGATCTTGCGAGCCTTCAGACAAAATGTGAGGACAAAGGCGATCACTTCGTTGTCAACGGACAGAAAATCTGGACATCGGGGGCACAGTACGCCGACTGGATATTCACGCTGGTGCGCACTGAACCGCAGGCCCCCAAACACGAAGGTATCAGCTTTGTCCTGATCGATATGGAGCAGCCCGGTGTGACCGTCAAACCCATCAAGCTGATATCAGGGTACTCGCCATTCTGCGAAACCTTCTTCGATGACGCCAGGTGCGAGAAAGACAATCTTGTTGGTGAACTGAACCGTGGCTGGACTGTCGGCAAGCGGCTGCTTCAGCACGAACGCAGCTCAATTTCAGGCTTAAACTCGGGCGGTCGTCGCGGCGGCAGTATACTCGGTCGATTGCCCGACATCGGCAAGGAATATCTAGGTACGGTCGATTGCAAAATGGCAGATCCAGCACTTCGGGATGACGTGATTAAGAGCCAGATGGACAGCCGCTGTTTCGGATTGACCCAACGCAGAGCCATGGCGGAAAGCGAGACAGGCGGCACGCCCACCTTCCTAACGTCAATGTTTAAGTACTACGGCTCGGAAGTCGGTAACCGCCGACTTGAAATACAGCTGGAGCTGATGGGCACACAGTCCCTTGGCTGGGAAGGCGATACCTTCACCGATTTCGAGAAGACCCTGACGCGCGCATGGTTGCGGTCCAAAGCCAGCACCATCGCGGGAGGGAGCTCGGAAATTCAACTGAATATTATTGCGAAACGGGTCCTTGGGTTACCCGACTAACACGTTACGGAACCAGAAAAAATGCCACTGGTGTTAAATAAAGAGCAGAACATGCTCAAGGATGCGGCCAAGGACTTTTGCACCAGCGGCACGCCTATCAGTCAGCTGCGCAAGTTGCGTGATGACAAAGACGAAAAGGATCTCAACTAACTCTAGTTCGATTTGCCTGTCTAATTTATCGATGTCTCTCTTGATCGCGCGTAGTTGCCGGAACTCGATTCTTTCGCCTGCCGAGCGAGAGTCCGGAGAAATCGCGTTTTCTTTCAGTATACTGAGACTGGTTTTTAAATGACTAAGAACAAGTGGTTCGATTTGGTGCGCTTGCTGCTCTGTCAGTTTTAATCGAATTCTCAGTGTTAAAAAAAGAATTCACACGCTTGTCTACTTGCGACTCTATCGCCTCGTCAGGCTCTCCTCTGGTAAAGATCTGCCCCCCCTTCTCTTGCAAATCTGTATGACGTATCGATTCTATGTGAGGCTCATTCGCAGAATGCGCAGGCAAGTTGAGACAAACAGATACGATGGTTAGAACCCCTGCAAGACGTCTCTTCGCAATGCACATTAGAAAAGGCTCCAGTTGGCGAAAAGACTCGGCGTAAATCCACGATAGTTCACATCAGTTTTGAGAATTTCACCTTCTAATGTGTCGTATTCCGTGTACCAGTGGTTTTCACGGTCATACAGGTTGAAAATAGATAATCCTACTTTCCCCTCCCCTCCTAGAAGCTGGAAATTGTACGTAGCGGATAAATCCAGTCGGTGATAGGCGTCATATCGTTCCTCATTCCTTGGGCCTACTTCGTATGCTGTTGGGAAGGAGTTCTCGACCACACCTAGCACCTCTGTAAATGGTCGACCCGTGGCATAAACAAAAGTCGAAGCTAAATCCCATTTTCCCCACTGATACATCAAGACGGTTTTAAACTCGTGGGTCGCGTCCTGGTCAGCGTTATAGGTTGCATCTGACACCGTTGGGAAATCATAAATAACCTCACTAAACGTGTATCCAACCCAACCCGTCAGGTTGCCGACGCCCTTCTGAGCAAAGAATTCAACACCCGAAGCGGTACCAGATCCAGTGTGAAACTCTTGCTCCAAGATAAGAGTTAATCCTGTTCCATCCTCATTACGAATTGGTCTCGTCTGCTGAGTAAACTCCGACAGATCTTCATACTCCTTATGGAAGAACTCGACATTAAAGTTATAGATGCCGACGGAATGTGTGGCGCCCAGTACAAAATGCCGAGCTTTACTCACAGGCACATCCTCACCATCGGCAAGAGTCCAAAACGTGCGAGGCCCCTCTTCAATACTCTGCCGCGCCACACTGAGAGCGAACTGATAATAGTCACCAAACGCGGCCCTTATTTGGGTTGCGTCGCTAATGCCGTATTCAAGAGATAGTCGCGGTTCTGTGTAGATCTCACCATCGATGCTGTAGTGATTTGCCCTGAGGCCGGGCGTCACGATCAGCTTATCGAGCACAATTTCATCTTCAAGGTAAATTGTTGAGGTCGTTGCCTCATTGCTAGTTTCCAAGATGAGATCGCCGTTCTGCATCAATGAAAAATCTATATTTTGCTGGGCGACTTGCAACCCAAAACCGAGCGTATTGTGTTGGTTTAAAAAGAAGTCGTTCTCAATTTTGACCGTGAGGTCATCGAGCTCGTTGTCCTCGTTACTGCTCGACTGATTAGCTGTTGGATCGTCGGTTGAATCATCGTATACAACTTGAGAATCGATTAACCGATCTCGATAGCTGAAATACTCAGAGGTAGACACCACAAAGTTGGTGCCCAGCCTATCGTTCCACTGCCTCGAGTACTTCGCGCTGATTCCGGTATTGCCCCATTCACTCAAATCAACCGTATCGATGGCGAAACTAATTTCCTCTTCACAAAATGCTCCTCCAAATGGTCCCCCTCCATTGAGAAGTTCGCATAATCGATCCAAGTTAGCGTTCCCGCTGACGTCTCGAGAGTTATCGAGCTTATCGGCACCGGTATAGAAACTCAGAGTAAATTTATCGTCATTTGACAGCCGATACGTTAGCTTCGAATTTAAATCATAAAAGTAAGACTCGGGTTCGATTTCAAATCTACCTAGCGCAAACTGTCCTGGTGCGGCAGTGCCAGCCTGAGCATCTTGATTCTCACCAGTCACCGATTCAAGAATGTCATTGTAAAGATCGCTTTGATATGACTTACGGCCTGTTAAAACAAATGATCCTGCGCCGTCTGCAAAGGGAGTTTCAATTAACGCGTTTGTACTGAGTAAACTAACGCCGAGGCCTACATTGAACTGCTCAGTGTTGCCATCTTTGCCCGTAATATCGACAACACTAGACAAACGCCCGCCATATTTCGCGCCGAAGCCACCTTTATAGAGCTGAACATCTTTGATCGCGTTATTGTTAAATGCGCTGAAAAACCCAAAGACATGATCAACGTGATAGACCGTGTAATCGTCAAATAAGACAAGATTTTGATCAACCGTTCCCCCTCGAACAGCAAGTCCCGAGGAGCTTTCGTTTGAGCCTGCGACTCCTGGTAAGAGCTGCATCGATCTGAAAATGTCTTGCTCACCGAGATTTGGCAGCGTTTTGGTGAGCTCGGGAGATAGTGAAACCTGGCTTAATCCAGACTGCTGCATCATCTGCGGAATCGCACCTGTAACCACAACTTCCTCTATAACGCTGTCCTCATACTTGGATAAGTTAATTGTCAGTCTTCGTGTGTTTGGGTGAACAACAACGTTGTTGCTCTCAAATCCCATTTTAGTGACGACAAGGGTTGATCCAACTGGGACGTCTAAAAGCGTGAACTGGCCATCTTGGTTAGCAGTGGCTACACGAGTCGAATCGTCAATGCGAACCTTCGCAAATGGCAAGGACTCGCCAGTATCGATATCAATTACTCTTCCACCGACCACTGAAACAACGGCAGTTGCATGGGTGACATGTGTAAATACTACAAAGAGGAAACCGGCGATCAATCTCACATTCGGCATGACTTATTCCAAAAACAAAGTGAAGGGCGCATGCTAATTAACTGATTGGGAGGGTTCTTTTAAGAATTGTTAACTTAATCCCTTCGGGCTGCTAAATTTGACCCGTCGCATTCATTACCCGCCGATGAAACCTAGCTTTACATTTCCTTACATTCTGCTGACTTTCGAGCTGATAAATTGCTGCCGTCCTACTCGAATTAGCGCTGTTTGAGATGCTCATGAGAACCACTCAGCCCGCGATGATGAGGGCAACCTCAGACCTGAGCGCGAGAGTTAGGCACAGGATTTTGATGGGCGGAGTATCGCCAGCTGCGGTCACTGGTACATCCCAATTTAGGAACAATGATGATCGACTTTCGAAAGTATTGCCTCGCTTTAACTCTGATTAGCGCCGCCCTCGGTGGGTGCAGCGGCGGTGGAGATGATGGATCAGCCGTAGTGGTCGACCCAGAGCCCTTACCACCTCCAGCTGCCACGCCAGCCGTTAATGCTGGAGATGATCAAAATGTTATCGAAGATGATCTTGTCAGCCTTGAAGCTACTACCTCAGGGTTTAGCGGTAACGCATCACTGACCTACAACTGGCGCAGAGTCGACGGCCCTTACATGATTTTTAGCGACTCGAGTGTTGCTAATCCTCAGTTTGTAGCACCAGATGTAGCATCAGAACAGCAGGTGAGTCTGGAGGTTAGTGCCAGCGATGGCACAACCACCGTCACGGACACCTTGGTGGTCACTGTCGCGACGGGGGACGAGTCGCCGCTGACCAACGCCACATTTAATGGCGAGTTATCGAGTGCCGACTACTGGGATGATGAGCCAAAAATCCTCTCCGCAGGCATGG
>Ga0255773_10000432_pt1 | contig 45414 bp, 39 predicted proteins | sample 011ome_17_FD_179971 | JGI IMG/M metagenome (GOLD analysis project Ga0255773, IMG submission 179971) | Coastal salt marsh microbial communities from the Groves Creek Marsh, Skidaway Island, Georgia - 011502XT metaG (version 2) | ecosystem: Environmental > Aquatic > Marine > Intertidal zone >... | reverse complement strand
TTCTTTGTCCTGTTGGTCTAGGTTTGCTATCTGGTTCATCGTGTCTGCTCTTGGGTAAACTCCAATTATATGCCGCTTAAGTTGCATCGTCGAACACATCCGCAGCCGTAAGACTTACCGGCTGGCGTCTTAGCGCTGACTCAGCGGATCGCGATCGCTGCCTTGTCTTAATCTCACTAGCGGCGCAGAATGACCAGATTGGGTTTTTATCTCATTATTAGCATCGAAACCAAGGCAACAGGATTTATGGACGACGTAGAAGTTATTGCACCTGCCTCCGGTTGCCGATTGGTTAAAACTCAGGACCTTTCGCTGCTTTTTGGCCAACCTCCAGAGGCACTAAAAGGGCTTTTGCGACACCAAATCGACCACTTTGATGGCCTAGTTATCATCGACACTCGAGAGCGAGACGGGTCTCTGCTCAATCATGTTGAATTTCTACTCTACTACTTCTTGTTTGAGCTAGGGGGCTATAGCGAGGGTCGAAAACTCCATTTAATTGGTAACGAGACCGCCATTCGGCAAGTCAAACGGGTTTTGAAGCTTTGTCTGCTCGGACCAGACCCTGAACAACTCAATACCTGGGATACAGACCCTGCGCTTGCTAAAGAATGGTTAGCAGTCAGCCAAGACGCTGCCCTCAAAGACGCAAATCAACAGATATTGACTATTGATGACTTTTTTCAAACCCACGTTTTTCAAGAGGAAAGCGTCTCCATCGACGGGTTCACTTTAGAGCATACCGGCTGGGACCAATACACGATCAAGCACGGGGATAGCGCCCTTGACCTCAATCTCGATGAAGATCAGCGCATCACACCAAGCTACCCTGTTCAACGAGATAACCACGCAGCGCCTTTGGCCAAATTTTCTCTCGAGGTGTTAGGCGGCGCATCTGGGTTTTCACCTAACGAACCTTGCACCGGTCTTGCCCTTTGTTATAACGGTGAGTATCTACTGATCGACGTGATTCCTTTTCTCGATGAGCATCTCATTGCGCGGGGTATCTCTAAGAATCAGATATCGAGTTGCTTTTTAACCCATGTCCATGATGACCACTGCGCGCTTTTCCCGTTAATGCAGTGCGGTCACAAGGTAGAGATCATTACGACCTTGGAAATCTATCAAATGGCGCTAGAGAAGCTCGCACTCAGCCTTGATTGGTCAATCGAGGTGGTGGCCGAACATTTTTCGTTTGTGCCAATCGCAATCGGTCAAGCGCTCAATCACTATGGCCTAATCATAGAAGCTCACACCACAGTCCATAGCGTTCCGACCATTGGCGCGACCTTTACTGTCAGAGATGCAGGCAAAGATAAGCGCATATGTGTCATCGGAGATAACCACGCGCTCAAAAAAATCAAACCGTTAGTCGAAACCAGTGTTGTGAGACATGAAACTCTCAGCAGACTTGAAACGATATACCAAGAACCCTTTGATCTGCTGATTGCCGATGGCGGCGCAGGACCTTTACACGGCGATCCAAAAGAACTCATCACATCGCTCGCCGAACGCGTGGTATTTGTACATATCGATCAGCTTCCCGAGGAGTTCACGGCGACGTTCTCTCTTGCCTCTGCCGGCAAACGCTATAATTTAATTGAAGGCAGCGACAGTCTTTATGGTGCTTTAATCCAGCACTATTTATCCAATTGGATCGGCGAGCAGGGTTCAGACCGCTGGCTTAGAAACCTTGTCACCAATGCCACAATTAAACACTTCAACTTGGAAGATGTGATCTTGGTTCAAGGGCAGCCCTCTCGCGGGAATGTCTATTTGATCCTTACAGGCTACTGCTCAGTCGTTCATCACGACACCTCAACACCGCGATCGGTTGCGACTTTGCAAGCCGGAGATTTGATTGGCGAGATGGCTGTGCTAACAGACCTGGGCGCCCGTAACGCCTCTGTGATAGCCAAAACGCCCGTTGTTTTATGCGAGTTTTCGGAAGATGTCTTTACTGCCCTCGCGGCCGGGGCAACCTTTCGCACTGAACTCACCAAACGTTGGCAGTTGCGTCCAGTCATCAAAACCGTGAAGGCCTTTCGCGGGATTCATGCCACCGTTGTCGAAAAGCTAACCGCAGCTGCCGAGAAACTTGACTACCCTGCCGGTAGCGACATGACATTTTCTGGCGACAATGTGTATTTTAAAGTGCACGGAGACATTCGAAGTGATGATCCAACCCTAGAAAGCGCAGAGGTGCTTGGCGCCCCTCCTTTTGCCCAGGAATTAATCGGGACTGCAAGTGCTGTTACGGATACTCAGTTTCTACAAATTAATCGAATTGCATTCGAGCGAGTTCGCTTATCAACGCCTCAGCTGAACTATCAGTACCGAAAATTTCTTCGGCAAACTGCCACACAGACCTGACCTTAAAGCGCCCAAGGCAAGCATTTACCTCTTCAGCTGACCGGGTCACCAAACATCAGATCAGCCTTCAGCTGCTTTAAGGTCACCTCAACTTGTTCTATGCGCTTTGGCTCATCCCAGCGCAATCGAGACGCCATCAGTTGGCTCAGCGGCTCACAGCTCTGTTCCGCTATGAGCGGATGATAGAGCGGCAATCGAAGCCGCCGATAAATCACATCTTCAAGGGTTTTTGCATACTCTTGCTCTAATGCCCAAATGACCTCCCCTTTAAAAATTGGTATCCCTGGGGCGATTACAGTCTCTCCTAACCCAATCACCCTAGGCGCTTCATCACCGTAACGCTGAGCCAGTCGCTTGAGCGCCATCGGTTCGACATTCATGCTACCTTGAAGGTCGGCTAACACTTGATCCCTGGTTTTGCCGGACCTAGCCCCGGGCAATATTGACTCAGGCACGGCCCTAGATAAGCTTAACCGAGGGCTTTGTTTACAGATCGCCGCAATCACACGTTCGGACATCTTTAAGTAACCGGTGAGCTTTCCACCTGCAATGGTCAAAAGTCCATTTGGACTCAACCAGACTTCGTCCTTGCGAGATATTTCGCTGGTTTTTAACGGCGCGCTGTACTCTGGGGTTCTTTTAGTGACGGCTTTTATCTCAGTCTTAACATCAGACTTGGCGGTGTTGAAACCTTCTGAAATCAAAGGTCTCACACCAGCCCAACTACCGATAATCTGGGCTTCACTCAAGCTCGACTTAAAGTAGTGGTTGACCACTTTCAGCAAATAGTCCACATCTTTGCGATCTACCGTTGGCCCATAACGGTCAGTCCCTTCACACAGGGAATCTGTCGTACCGACGTAGACAGTTTCATCGCTTGGTATCACAAAAATTGGACGACCATCGTCGGCAACAAGCATACAGCTTTGGGTAAGCGGCAAGCTCGCACGCGAAACCACCAAATGTACGCCCTTGCTTAAGATCAGCTGACGGTCACTGGGGCTATCCATCGCCAGAATATCCGTCACCCAGGGTCCTGCTGCGTTTACAATTCGCTCGGCCTTGATCGTTGATAACACGCCGCCGGAGTCGACCTGAACCCCCACTAGCCGCTTTTCGTCGTGATGCAACCCCACGACCGGGGTATAGTTACAAGCGATGCCGCCTGCCGCCAAACCCGCCCTAATATTCGCCAAGACCAAGCGCGCATCATCGGTCAAATATTCTCGATAGACGATTCCGTAAGGAAATTTTTCCTGATTTAGTTCCGGCTCGAGCGCCCGCAACTGAGCACCCCAAAGCAGACGATGCCGGTCTGCTTTGGCGACCTGGCCCAACCACTCATACAACGATACCCCTAACCAGTATTTACAAGCCTGAAACAAATTGGATGCGGTTAGCAATAAATCGATGGGTTGGGCTAGGTGCGGCGCTTCACGAGCAATTTTTTTGCGTTCCCTCGCGCCCTCAGCCACTAATTGCCACTGCCCATTTTGTAAATACCGGATTCCACCGTGAATGAGTTTAGTAGACCGACTTGATGTACCGCTGGCGAAGTCTTTACTCTCTAGTAAAAGTACCTTCCAACCTAATCCAGCCGCCTCTCTGAATAACCCAGCACCGGTGATACCGCCACCAATAATGATTAAATCAAATTCTTGGCTTGTAAGCGCGTTGCCTTGCACATCTTCGACCATGGTCGTAAGCCTCTTCCTTGAGCTATGCTCTTAACATGACCATTTTAATAGCCTCAGCTACTACTGAAGACCTGCCTCACATCCATCGGCTGGCACATAGCATCTGGAATCAACACTACTTAGGTATTATCACCCAAACCCAGATCGACTACATGTTGGAAAAAGATTATAACCTTGATCACCTCAGGAATACCCTCGCCAGTGGCACCCAATTTCTGATAGTTACTGATAACACTAAGCCCATTGGTTTCGCCGGATTTCGGCTCATCAAAGCAGGCCAAGTGCATTTAGATAAACTCTACCTGTCCTTGAGTCATCAGAGACTTGGTCTCGGGCAATGGATGCTAAATCACATAGAGGCCCAGGCAATGACCTTGAGCGCTGAACTCGTCACTCTCAATGTAAACAAACACAATCAAAAAGCGATAAAAGCCTACCACCGAGCTGGTTATCATCATCTTCAGTCAGTTCTTGAAGCTATCGGAGCAGGCTTTTACGTCGACGACTACATCTATGGCAAAGTGATCGACGCAGCGAACATTAAGCAGCTGCTACCGACATTCGAAATCAATGTAACCCAAACTTAGGAGCATACTTTATGGAAACCTTCGCAGATAAAGTCGTTGTGATTACAGGTGCTGGTGGCGGACTTGGACGGGCTCATGCCTTGGAGTTTGCAAAACGCGGCGCTAAAGTCGTGGTCAACGACCTTGGGGGTTCCGCCGATGGTTCCGGGCAAAGTGACATGGCCGATCAAGTTGTCGAAGAAATCCATCAGGGCGGCGGTATAGCCATCGCCAATAAAGCCTCAGTGGCCGATCGCGCCGGAGCAAAAAGCATCATTGACGATGCCGTCGCAGCCTTTGGCACCGTGGATATCCTCGTCAATAACGCGGGCATATTGCGAGACAAATCATTTAAAAATATGGACTTAGATGATTGGGACATCGTCATAAAAGTGCATCTAAACGGCACTGCGTACGTCACTCACGCAGCCTGGCCCATCATGTATGCAAAGAACTATGGCCGTATCATTTTGACCAGCTCTACCTCCGGTATTTTTGGTAATTTTGGACAATCAAACTATGGCGCTGCGAAAATGGGTATGGTTGGCTTAATGAATGTTCTGGCTCTTGAAGGTGCCTCCCATAACATCAAGGTCAACACGCTCGCCCCAGCTGCTGCGACTCGACTCACCAATACCATTCCCGGTCGTGATGAAAATTTAGATGAACCAGACCCCACGAGAGCGCCGCACCTAGTCACGCCTGCAGTACTTTATATGGCAAGTGCTAATGCGCCTACTGGCCGAATTTTTCAAGCGGGCAATGGGCGTTTTTCGCTAGCCGCTATCTATAGTAATCAGGGCGTGTTTCAGGGCGCCGATGCCAATTACGAGCGCTTCCTTGCCGATGAAGCAGACATACTTGATCTTTCTCGAGCAGAGGAAGGCTGGTGGCGTCGTCGAACCCCCGATGCTTGAAGCCAGAATCTGGGGCGATTATGAGAGTGCTAACGTGTTCGAAATACTATCTACCCGGTCTCTTGCGTCATGACTGACATAGATAACCGTAGTTTGAGCACGCGCGATGAGTTGCTCGATCAAAGCCAGTACCAACGCACGGTTCGGTGCATCTAGCCCCAAGCACGGCTCATCGAGAATCAATAGCGCAGGCTGCTTGATCATCGCCCGAGCGATCAACAGTAATCGCTGGTTGCCATAGCTCTGTTGGTTAAACGGCTGCTGCCGCACCGCGTCTAACCCCAGCCTCTGCAACCAGGCCCCGACAATTTGACGCTGGGCTTCACTAGGCTTTTGGTACACCCCAATGCTATCAAAGAAACCTGAAACCAAAACGTTCTCAAGGCTACTACTAACTCGATAAGCCATATGAAGAGCTGATGAGACCAAGCCTATATATTGTTTAATCTGCCAAATACTCTCACCCGTGCCGCGCTTGTAGCCAAAGACCGTCAAATCGTTAGTGTAGCAGTGAGGACTGTCGCCCGTGATCAGCTCTAAAAGGGTTGTCTTGCCAGATCCATTTGCGCCAGTAACCTGCCAGTGCTGACCAGACTCTATCCGCCAATCAAATTGGGTCAAAACGACCCGGTCTCCATAGGCAACATGAATCTGTCGCATATCTACCAACGGTGCATCGTCATCAAGTGCTGGTAAATCGCTGGCAGCAGCCTCTGGCAAATGGCCGGCTCGATCGCTCAGCGCCATCATTTGTGCTAACCATGGCTCTATATCTGCCCCCGCAAGCGGCCCACAAAATACCAACTCGCCAGCATCGACCAAAGCGACGTGATCAATCCAGCTCGGCAATCGAGACCAATCATTCGATAGCAGGAGCACGGTTCGATCCTTAACATCTTCTAAGATTTGATGAAGCCGTTCTAAACTCTCGGCATCAAGCCCTGAGGCGGGTTCATCTAAAATGAGTAATGATCTATTCGAAGCAAGCGCTCTAGCGAGCAGAACTTTTCGGGTTTCACCCGTCGATAGAGACCTAAAAGGCTGAGTCTCTCTACCTGAGAGGCCCAAGCGCTGAACAAATCGAGACAACTCCGCCTCATCTGGCGAGAGCGCGCGGAGCACTGCCGAGACGGGGGTTCCTGATATGCGCTCGTCTTGCCCTTCGCATCGAATGCGCTCTTCTTCAAGAAGCGTTTTTTGAATTTCGGTTGAGACAACCGCCGCTTCGTCATCGTTGTACCAGATATCGCCGGAAATCCGCTCGCCCTCGCCCTGAAGGGCAGCGACCAGCGCAGACTTGCCCGCACCATTGCGGCCAACAATGAGCCATTTTTGGTTGGGTTCGATCAGCCAATTTAAGGGGCCCAGCATAAGATCTTGACGGAGAAGGACCCGTGCATCCCGAAACCCTATCGCGCCTGTGACCTCAGACACCGCAGATACCATCCGATTGGCAAATGATCTAGACGATGGCTTTCATAGCGGTCATGTATCCGCGCAGGGTCTGACCGATCGCTTCAACGGGATGACTACGAATCTCCTGATTGACGGCAATTAGGGTCTGGTTGTCAACACCCTGGTCATTCAATCCCAGCCCACGACCGATCACATCAGTATCCAGATCAGCCATGAAGGGTTGAAGCAATGGTAAACAAGCGTGATTGTATAAGTAGCAGCCGTATTCAGCGGTGTCAGAAATGGTGCTGTTCATTTCATATAACTTCTTTCGAGCGATGGTATTGGCGATGAGCGGTACTTCATGCAAACTTTCGTAATAAGCTGATTCTGCCTTTATGCCAGCAGCCGTCATGGTCTCAAAAGCCAGCTCAACGCCGGCTTTCACCATTGCTACCATCAAGATGCCCTGATCAAAAAAGGTTTGCTCGGCGATTTCATCGGATGAACCCTCGGTCCGTTCAAAACCGGTCTCACCGGTTTCAGCCCGCCAAGCGAGTAATTTGGCGTCGTCATCGGCCCAATCCGACATCATGCCCCCACTGAATGCGCCGGTCATAATATCGTCCATATGCTTTTCATAGAGCGGCCGCATGAGCTGCTTCATGGCTTCTGATAGCTCAAAAGCTTTAATTTTTGCAGGATTACTGAGGCGATCCATCATGTTGGTAATGCCACCGTGCTTTAGCGCCTCGGTGATGGTTTCCCAACCGTATTGCACCAACTTTGAGGCATACCCCGGCTCAAGGCCTTTCTCAATCATTTTGTCGAAACACAACAACGAACCTGTCTGTAACATACCGCACAAAATGGTCTGCTCACCCATCAGGTCTGATTTCACTTCGGCGACAAAGGATGACATTAATACCCCGGCTCGATGGCCGCCAGTGCCCGCTGCATAAGCTTTGGCTATCGCTAGTCCCTCGCCTCTTGGGTCATTGTCAGCATGAACCGCAATTAACGTAGGCACGCCAAAACCCCGTTTGTACTCCTCGCGCACTTCAGTTCCTGGACACTTTGGCGCAACCATGATGACCGTTAAATCTTCACGGATTTTCTGTCCTTCTTCGACGATGTTGAAACCATGAGAGTAGGCTAAACAAGCATTTTCTTTCATCAGCGGTTCGATTTCAGCAATCACCGAACTGTGCTGCTTATCAGGCGTTAAATTCAAGACCAAATCTGCCCCGGGAATCATCTCCTCGTAGGTACCCACTTGAAATCCATTGCCCTCGGCATTTAAAAAAGACTGCCGTTTTTCTGCGATTGCTGAGGCTCGTAACGTGTAAGCCACATTTAAACCGCTATCTCGAAGATTGAGTCCTTGGTTCAGACCCTGAGACCCACATCCGATAATCACCAACTGCTTACCTTTGAGGTAATCAACACCCGTTTCGAATTCAGCCGCACTCATAAATTCGCAGGTACCAAGTTGTGCGAGCTGTTCACGGAGTGAAAGTGAATTAAAATAGTTGGCCATAAGACGCCCCAGGACAAAAAAGAGCGCTAACTCTAGTAGAAATCGCTCTGAAAATAAATTATTTATCGTCTGAATTGGCGATCAATCACCGGGGCCTCGGTGGTTTACGGGTGTTTTGTGGGGCCTACCTGTAAACGGCTCTAAGGGGACACCCTCAACAGTGACTCGATGCATCATCCTTCGCTGGCCGTGATAATCGTTCTGGGCGAAGTGCCAAGTCGCTCGATTATCCCAAAATGCTATGGTTCCTGGGTGCCACACTAATCTATAAACCTTTTGCTGAGCTACCGCCGCCTCGTATAAATAATCAAGTAATGGTTTAGATTCCGCTTCTGTCCAACCGTCGAAGCGGAGCGTAAACGCTGGATTAACATAAAGCGCCGGCCTGCCACTTAAGGGATGGCGAACAACGACCGGGTGTACCGGATCACTCAATGCATCAGCCAATTCCGGCCGTCCCAACCGAGCGACTTTTTGCATTTCCTGCATGTAAGGGGCAGATCCCCCGAACACATGCTTTGCGGAATGGACTGCACTGAGACCTACGAGCAACTTCTTTAAGCCATCGGACAAGCCTTCAAAGGCTCGATACATACTCACAAACCAGGTCTCGCCACCAACATCGGGTAGCTCTTTGGCCACCAGTATTGATCCTAGCGCAGGGATTTCGTCATACGAATGATCGGTGTGCCAATCACCACCTATATTCACAACTTGGTCAGGCTCTTTACCCACCAAAGCGATTTCAGCAAAGTCTGGGTGAGCTTTAAAAAACCGATTAGTGTTAATACTTCCCCAACGCGCTGCAAAAGCCAGGTGATCCCGTTCGGATAACGTCTGGTCTCGAATAATGAGCAACCCTTGTTCCGCGAAAGCGCTCTCTAACGCCGCCCCCTGGCTAGTTGTCAATTGTCGGAGATCAACTCCGGTGACTTCAGCGCCGACACCCTCAAGTTCTGTTATTTTCACCCGCTCACCTGCTCGTTTTCTTTAACCTGTAACTTCTAAGCGCCGAACACTCGTCACACGCTTTTCATCGCCCATTGCTATTGCCTCTTATGATAGATGCTGCACGGCAGAGGCATGCTCATTAGCGTGGGACAAGAATTTTACTGCTACCTGTCGCAAAACGTCCGACCGTTTGGAACAAGCCCTTCTGCGCCCGATTCTGTCTATGCGCCACTCCTAACGAATCGTCACTTTTATGACTCGTTACCTTTTAAGTTGTCACTGCTATAACTCGTTACCTTATGAATCATCACTTTAATTGACCATTGATTTAATCGACTGTTGTTTTTATCGATCGCTACTTTTATCGATCACTGCTTTTATCGATCGCTGCTCTGCTTCTTACGAGTTTTGAGCAACCCACCACAACTGCCTTTGAAGTATTCAATATGATCGAAATATCTCCTTTATCTGCACTATCTGCACTCGTTCAACGTTTTATTTCAGACAATTGTGATTCTTTATCCAAAAGTATTCTTTCTTTATCCAAAAGTATTCTTTCTTTAGTGCCCTGAAGGATGACTGCAGGTGTCATTTCTCGCACGCAACTTACGCCTAACGGATAGCACTCACAAAACCGTGAACAGCACGAAAGCAAGAAAAATTATGAGGAAAAAATATTGTCGTTTTCAGGCGTCCTCAAGGTTTTCAGACAATTTTATTAAGAATCCCGATCATCGAGACCATTTATTCTGATCATTGCCCGAAGCTCCTCAACATAAGCCTCGCCCCGTTCCGAATAACGGATCAAACCTGCTGCCAATGCATCGCCGGTCACGGGGGCGCTGGCAATCCTCAGATCTCGACGAATGGCTCTTAGGGTCTCATAGGCTGGATGACTATTGAGCGTTAGCATGTATTCCTGCACACCTCCCTGCACTGAATCAAACCCAGCCACTTGATGTCGAGTTTCGCTGCTTGCGGCCAGCGGGCGAACCCCACAATCTTCGGTGTAACACCACAAGCCAAAAAAATTGTTCTGGTTCACCGCAAATCTCGAGGTGCCCCAGCCCGATTCATTCGCAGACTGCGCGAGGGCTAAGGCAGCTGGGATCTCATCAATACGCTCCCTTAACCGACTCGCCAGAACTTGATCGGGCAACGCGTCACGGTCCGGCACACGATATTTAATCGCCCGATCGCGAAGCCATCGCTGCTGCTTTCGCGTTAGATTGGCCCGAGTATCAAGCGCTTCAATCAGCCTTAAGAGCTCTGTCCGTTCTTCGGCGATTGCGCTATTGACCGCCTGAATCTTCGGTTCAAGATATTGAAAAAAAGCCGTTTTCTTTGCATTGACATCTTGAAACGTCGAAAAGTTTGGTGTCGCGTCAATCGACCGCCCCTGGTCGTTTTGCAACACCAAGACTACCCCTCCCAACGCAAGGACAAGGCCTAAGGTTAAAACTATCGTCCCATTGTCTTGATTGATCATAACGGCACTCCTGATACCACCTAATCCAGCCCGAGCTGACCCAAAAAACGCTCGCGGCATTCGCAATAGGATGATTTACCGGCTTGGGTTCTCTCCCCCAATCATCATACCTCAAGATTTAAGCCAAGCAGGCCATCCTAAGATATCGCTCTTACCCTAACTTGCTGGGCTTTCAGACAAACAATGACATACCCTGAACAGCCGGACGAATCCCGCGGCTACAGACACTACTCACGGTCACGGATCAATCTTGCTGCTACTTGCTCGCCGGCCTGGCTCTTGCATTTAAGCCTAAGGAGAATCTCAATCAATGGTCTCAGTAGCCTTTGCCCTCTGGAGTAGCGCTTTGATTTCTTCGTGTCGATGCCGATCAATGCGATAGCCTGCGTACATCAAAACGCCCAGAATCGTAAACACAGAGGTTGCCGGCCCTGCTATGAAACCCAGCAACCAGACTGTATCGCTGTCAACCGTTCCCATAAGCGCACCCCGTGGGAAAGCGATCACATCTAGCAGCGCACCTCCGAAAATTAATCCTAGAGAGCTTGTGGCCTTTACGGCAAATGAACGGGCGGCGAATATCACGCCTTCACGGCGATAGCCCGTGTCTAATTCATGTTCGTCAGCAATATCGGCAAACATCGAATTCAAAGTCGCAAAAATGATCGGTGCTAGGGCGGCAGTTACCAATCCGCTGACGATTAACAGGGTCAGTAGTGCATCACTACCCTTTTCAGGAAACCATGTGACCCCCATCAATGCCAAAACGATTGGGATATTAATATTCACGATGACTAACAACGCTGAAACAATCAAAGTCATTTTTTTGTCAAGCCAACGGGTAAAAGGTGGCAGCAAAATAACCGACAGACACAACCCCACTAACTGCGACAAGGGGATCCAACGTAACTGCTCGGTGGTCATTCCCCAGAAATGAAATCCCATGAAGGGATTAAACACACCCTCAACAGCAAGAATTACCGTGCTCAACATCATGCCAAAGAATATCGCTCGAAATGAACGATTCTGAAATGCGCCCTTAAATTCCAGTAGAAGCTCGCCGAATCGCATACGCTGTTGGGGTAAGGAGTCGCCTCGCGCCGCTAGACGAGGCACCTCCCGCCACGTGCCCAGAGCGCAAACAGCAATCGCAAAGATCATGACCCCTCCAGCGGACAGCGCCCAGGGCTGATAAGCGGCCTGGTTCAGTAGTGCAGGATTAAATTCCTGAGTGGTCGGAAAAAACAGGGTATAGGAGATCGGCACAACCAACGCCCCACCCATGAACCCAAAAAACGTGCTCATCGCGTAGAGCGAAGACCGCTGATCGTAATCCTCAGTCAGCTCAGCGCCCAAGGCAAGATGCGGCACATGATAGAGGGTCAATGCGCCACGGACTAATATTGCAAACACTAAGAGCCAAATGAAGTAGATCCAATCAGGTAATCCACTCGGAGGATTAAACAGACAGTAGAAGCTGACGGCTAGGGGTAGCGCCGCCAGCAATATCAGCGGATGTCGACGGCCATAGGGGGTGCGCAATTTATCAGAATAAGAGCCAACAACAGGATCAGAGATCGCATCGAACAATAGAGCCACCGCTAAGGCGATCGATGACAGGGTCGCAGAAATTCCGAGCACTTGATTGTAATAAAACAATAAAAAAACGTTAAAACCCGAATTCTTGACGGCCTCGGCTAATTGCCCGAATCCGAAGCTGACTACGACGGAGCGCTTAAGTTTTTCGGTTGCCATCTATTACTATAACAAGAACCATCAGCGAGCAGTCTGGTAGAAAATGCGTCTGAACACAATCAATTCTGTGGGTTTATCAGTGGAATCAACTTTTCGGGGTCGAAGGCCTAAGGGAGGTCGTACCCGCATCTAAAAGCTTTTTTTCAAAGCATATAGGATCTCATTGTCTATCAAAAAACAGCTTTGCTCAGTCGCGATCAGCCCGCCCTAGGTCAGGCCTGAAACCAATATCAATAAAATTGCGAGAGGCACAACATATCTCAGCAATCCTCGAAACACATTAAATTGCCAAGCCTGCCTAAACCGAATTTCCTCCGATAACACCGCTGATGGCAACACCCATCCAGCGAACAGCGCGATTAGAAGCCCCCCCAAGGGCAACATAATTTGATTCGATAAAAAATCGACTAGCCCGTTGACGTCACGACCAAAGACTTGGTTTTCAGACCAATGGCTGTAGGTCAGAATACTCACAATCGACACAAGCATAAGCGCGCCAACAACCTGTAGGGTGCTCGTTTTACGTGACTGGCTCATCAACCTTGACCAGGTGGCAACAAGAGGTTCAATGAAACCAACCATTGACGTGATAGCGGCAACCGCCAACAACAAGAAAAATAAAGATCCGATGAAGATACCAGCAGGCAATTGCCCAAAGGCAATCGGCAGCACCTCAAAAATCAAACCAACGCCTCCGGCTGGATCTAACCCGTAGCGAAACACTAACGGAAATATCATCAAACCCGCGAGCAGGGCGATCGCCGTATCAGCGATAATGATCAAAAATCCAAAACGCACAATAGACTGGCCCTGGGGCAAGTAAGACCCAAAAATCATCATACCTGCTAACGCAACGCCAATAGAAAAGAAGGCTTGACCAATAGCTGCAAGAAAGACCTCTCCGTCAATCTTGCTAAAGTCAGCTTCAAATAAGTAAGCCCAACCCGTCGCAAAACTAGGATCCATTGCATTATAAGCAACCAACGCAACCATCAGCACGAACAGCAACGGCATTAAAATGCGGACTGCTTTTTCGATGCCGTTTACAACCCCTAGTGCGATGATACTACCGGTGACCGTCAAAGCTGCAGCCATCCAAAAAAACATGACCCCCGGACTGCTTAAAAGTTGCTCAAAGTGCTGCCTCGCGCCCAGTTGATCGATATCGACGAAGGCGCCACCGACCACCGACCATAGGTAAAAAAGCACCCACCCACCGACGGTCGCGTAGGTCGCCATCACCAAAAAGGCTGTCCACAGATTGAGATGCCCCACGAAACGCCAATGGCTCGATGCTTGCGTCTGGTGAGCCAACGTCCTAAAAGTCTGAGGGGGATCTCCACCGCCTCGCCTACCGAGGGCAATTTCTGCCATCACGATCGGCAGGCCTATCAGTAACACACAGCCCAGATAAACCAGCACAAACGCAGCCCCGCCGTTTTCACCGGTAATATAGGGAAAGCGCCAAATGTTGCCGAGCCCAATGGCAAACCCCACGGCAGCCATTAGGAAACCAAAAGGCGATTTAAATGTTTCTTGTTTAATCAGCGGCCCCCTTTTTTGCCTAGAATGTTGTCCCCTGAACTGAGTCAATCCGGATCATTTACCGTACTCTAAGTACAATACGGCCACAAAAACAAGCGGCTGTGACTTTACCTTAGGGTTCGGTCCATGCTGAGCTTAGCGTTTCATCGAGAAAACTTGAATTTCAAGCCACCGCCCCCACTAAATAATGAACAACGGGAGTTTACGAAATGTTTAGAGTTTTAATCTTTGCAGGTGCCAATCTTGGCATCCTGCTCGTCATGGGCGTCGTTTTTCAGATCATCGGTCTCGATATCTGGCTTGTTCAGTCTGGCGCGGGCTTTAACACAGCAGGCGTCTTGGCATTCGCCGCCTGTTTCGGTTTTGGTGGTGCTTTTGTATCCCTAGCGCTGTCAAAATTTATGGCAAAACGCGGTATGCGGGTGCGCATTATTGAACAACCTGCCGACCAAACCGAACGCTGGCTTGTTGAAACCGTCCATAAACAGGCTAAGCAAGTGGGCATTACCCCACCAGAAGTCGGTATTTTCCAGCAATCTCAGCCTAATGCTTTTGCCACGGGTATGACTCGAAACGCAGCCTTGGTGGCGGTATCAACGGGCCTCATGACCACCATGGATCGCGATGAGGTCGAAGCCGTCCTAGGACATGAAGTCGCTCACGTCGCCAACGGCGATATGATTACTATGGCGCTGTTGCAAGGTCTATTGAACACCTTTGTGATTTTCTTGTCTCGCTTAGCGGGCTTTTTTGTCGATAAAGTCGTTCTTAAGAATCAGCGAGGATTAGGTATCGGCTACTTCATCACCTCTATTGTTGCTCAGATCTTCCTGTCTTGCATTGCCACTGTCATTGCCTTGTGGTTTTCTCGGCGACGAGAGTTCCGGGCAGATGAGGGCGGCGCGCGGCTCGCGGGCAAGCGAAAAATGATCAGTGCCTTAAAAAAATTACAACAGGTTAACGAACCCGATGACTTACCAGGTGAATTTGCAGCCTTCGGCATCTCTGGCAAGCGCCAAGGCTTCAGTCAACTCTTTTTAAGCCACCCGCCTCTGGAAGATCGCATCAATCATTTAAGCCAGGCCAAGATTCTGTGAGGCATTGAGCCGTTGCGAAGAGTTAGATAGGGTAGCCTTCAACCTCAATAACAAGGTCTACTCTTATGGCTGAATCAAGCGAACTTACAGACATCCGCCAAGCCGTCAGACAGCTCTGCGCTACATTTGGTGAATCCTATTGGTTAGCGCTCGATAAAGACCGTGGATACCCAACTGAGTTTGTGCAGGCACTTACCGAGAGCGGCTTTCTGACCGTCCTCATTCCAGAAACCTATGGTGGCTCGGGGCTTGGGGTTTATGAAGCCTCGGTGATCATGGAAGAAGTGTGCCGGTCTGGTGCCCACGCAGGTGCCTGTCACGCTCAAATGTATGTCATGGGGTCGGTGCTTAGACATGGCAATGACGCACAGAAAAAGCACTATCTACCCAAAATTGCCTCTGGTGAACTCAGACTTCAAAGTTTTGGCGTTACCGAGCCAACCACTGGCACTGATACCACGAGTCTCAAGACAACGGCGAAAAGGGATGGCGATGATTATGTCATCAATGGCCAAAAAGTCTGGATCAGCCGAATCGAACACTCTGACCTTATGGTGTTACTCGCAAGAACAACCCCAAAAGAAAATACTCAACGTAAGACCGAGGGCTTATCGGCTTTTATCGTTGATGTGGGTCAGGCGGTCGGACGCGGACTTACGATTTCGCCTATTGACTCGATGATCAACCATCACTCTTGTGAGTTATTTTTTGATGACCTTCGCGTTCCCAAAGACAACTTACTCGGCGTCGAAGGCGAAGGCTTTAAAGTTATCTTGGATGGCATGAATGCCGAGCGGATTCTGATCGCCGCCGAATGCGTTGGCGATGGGCGCTATTTTATCGATAAAGCCAGTCGCTACGCGACAGAGCGGGTTGTCTTTGACCGACCTATTGGACAAAACCAGGGCGTACAATTTCCGATTGCAAGGTGCTATGCAGAGGTAGAAGCCGCATGGCTAATGGTAGAAAAGGCCGCGCATCTGTTTGACGACGGGGAGCCGTGTGGCGCAGAAGCGAATATGGCCAAGATGCTTGCCTCCGAAGCCTCTTGGCGAGCCGGAGATGTTTGCATGCAAACCCATGGTGGATTTGCCTTCGCCAAGGAATACCACATCGAGCGGAAATTTCGGGAGACCCGGCTCTACCAAATCGCCCCCATTTCAACCAATTTGATTTTAAGTTTTATCGGAGAGCACGTGCTAAAAATGCCGAGATCTTTTTAGAGCTTACGACGGGCTGCGACAAGGCGATATATTGGCTCAATGACTGATATTGGCTCAATAATTGCCACCACTTAGCGTCAACTCGCTGGCTTAAGGCGATCGCCAACTGCAAGCCGTCCCTCCGAGACAACCGTGCAGTAGCTCCCAAAAATAACGCCGCCTGCGTAGCCCGTCGGCAACCGCCGGTAGGTGCTCAAGGTGCGCAAGGGTTCTTTGCTCGGCGCGGTCTCTGCTTGACGCTGATCAAAAGTTGTCACTGCACAGCGCTCACAAGGGGTGATCACCTTCAGCTTTAGCAGCCCTAAGGTGAGCGTTTGCAAGTTATCTTCCTCGTAGGGCTTAAGCCCTGAAACCACAACATTGGCTCTAAATCGATCCATCGGCACGGGCTCATCGAGTCTGGCATTAAGATCATCTAGCGAAGCTTGATTAACCAGCAGGATCGGCGCGACGTCGACCATTTTTGATTGGCCTTGATCCTCGAGGCTAGCGAACGCTGGTACTGGCAGCACCACTGGCTCTGGCGCCTTGGCGGAGACTAAGCGCAAAGGTCGACCAAACTGAGATGATAACCATGAGGCAACCGAAGGCCCCATGTCGACCACGCCAACTGAACGACCGATTAAAGGTAGCCGATCATCAAGCCCTTCGGCTTCATCCGGTAATTCGAAGATTGTGCCTTGTTTGAAACTCAACTGTAGATTCGCACCCTGCCAGCGGGCCGACAAATACTTTAAGTCCGGAAGCGTTTTTTGGCCCATCGGCTGACCCTCTGAGGTCACCACAAACCGACGATCCCCAGCTAGACCCTCTGTGGTAATATCAGCAGCTTTGATCTCATGGCCTCGGCAGCCCTTGATGGGATAAATCCACAGACTATCAATATGCATCGGCTTTCCATTCATTAACGGCTAATCCCTAACGATAAACCACCATGTCTGAAACTTCTAACGTCCAAAGCCTCACGATCCCAGAACGCTTTCGGGGACCGCCAGCCTCCGGCAATGGTGGCTATGTCAGTGGCGCGCTCGCACCCTTTGCCACCCTATCATCCGGGCAAAGTCCAGAAATCACCCTACGCGCACCTATTCCCCTCGATCAACCACTAACAATAACGCCCGCTGCTGGCGAGCCGTCAACTCAGCACGCACAGGTTGGGACCACGCTCATTGCCGAAATAAAAGGCACCCAACTGGTTTGTGAGGTCCCCGCGCCACCCACTTGGGCGGAGACCGAGGCAGCTGCAAGCGAATCTGCTGCCCTAAAACCCAATCTCAACCCTTTGTTACCCGGGCGTCTTGGCTTTCATCCAATTTGCTTTTGCTGCGGGCCCGAACACGCTGAAGGGCTCAAGGTTTTTGTCGCGCCCGTTGGCAGGCAAGTTTCGGGCCTGTGGCAAACACAAGAGGCATGGGCCACTTCCGATGGCAGTCTTCCAGAAGCCTTTCTTTGGACAGCACTCGACTGTCCAGGGCAGTACGCATTCTTTGCAGAAGGCATCAGAACCGGCCTACTCGGCCGAATGACCGCCGAAATTCTTACTCGGCCTAAAGCTGGAACCACATTACAAGTGACCGCTTGGACTATCTCTGTTAACGGTAAAAAACATCTTGCGGGCGGTGCCCTCTTCGATTCTGACCAAAACCTACTTGCCTATGCCCATACCCTCTGGATTGGCCGCCAACCCATGCAAATCAAACCCTAAGCGGGTTGTTGACGCATCTGGGACAGGGCGTTGCGGCCGAGCGTAAACGCTGACCGGCTAAACAGCGCCAATAAAATAACAGCGACAATTAGGTCTGGGTACGTTGACCCCGTCAAAAACACCAGGCCCGCAGTTAACAAAACGCCCACGCCCTCAAAGACGTCATTACGCGAGCATTCCCAAACTGAGGCCATATTGACGTCATCCCCTCGATGGGGCGTAAGCAACACTAAGCAAGCGATGTTGGCGATCAAGTTTGCTAAGGCTGCAGCCGCCATAATTCCTACAATGGGTACTGGTGGCTCTGGACCCTTGACCAGCAACTGACCCAATACGGCGACCGCGGCCAAACCAATGAGCGCACTTTTAAATAGCGCAGCCCACGCTTTCGCCCGAGCAGACGCCGATACCACTGCAAGACTGACAAGATAAGCGCTCGCATCGCCTAGATTATCTAAGGTGCCCGATAACAAAGCCGAAGAACCGCTCAGAAGTGATCCCGTGACCATAAGGCCAAAGGTCGCGAAGTTGATCATCATGACCCAAAGGAGCGTTCTCTTTTGTCTTGATGCGAGCGCGGCAATATTCAGATCACCGCTACAACCACACTGCCCCATAACTGATCCAAGTCGAAGCCAAGGACGCATCATAACAAATTTCGATGAGGCACCTATCGAGTTGTGCCTCAGGAAGATTTCCGTTACAAAGGCGTTAACTCTACAGCAAAGGAACCGCACCGGTGGAACCCTTACGTCAGTCAATCTTACCGAAACCTAATGACACCTGGGAAAGTATCGCAGCACGTAACTTGGGCCAACTCAATCAAGATGTTGCTATTGCCCAACTGCAAAGCTGGAATCTGCACATCTTCGCTCGACGAGTGCTAACGGAAGACGGCGAGTTGCAACAACCTATTCTGCCAAGTGATATCGTTTTTATTGAGCCACCAAAACCTGCAGATCCGGCTGACTAAGATGAGCGCATGGGTATCAGACGTGCGCCTAGCAGCTGCCCATGAAGGGGTCGCTGAACTCGTGGTAACCTTAACCTACGACAATGGCGGCGAGTCTCACATTCCTCTAGCGCCTGAAGTCAGCCATATTTTAATGACGCGGTGCGCTGCGGCCTCGGCGCAGGACCTGATTGGCCAAAGCTGGACCCACATACGAGATGCATTATCTGAAGCCTATAATTCGGAGATACGATAACCCCTATCTGGCCCTCTGGGCTCAAGGAGACACTTAACTCATGGATACTATTATTCGAAATGGCATGATTGCTGACGGAACAGGTAAACCGTTATTCACAGCCGATATCGGTATTATTAACGACCGAATTGTTGAGATCGGCGCAATTACCGGCCAAGCCAATCACGAAATTGATGCCAGCGGTAAAATCGTCAGTCCAGGCTTTATCGATCCTCATACCCATTTTGATGCGCAGTTACTCTGGGACGGCGCAGCCAAACCCGCAATCGAACACGGCATTACCACCATTGTTCCAGGCAACTGCTCGTTATCACTGGCGCCTTTGAAAGCTGAGCACCGGATGAAGCTCGTTGGTATGTTTAATCAAATCGAGGAAATGCCTCATAAGGCCTTTTCTGAGGGCGTCACATGGGATTGGGAAACCTTTGAAGAATACATCGAGAGAATCCAGAGAGACTTATCCATCAACGTAGCGCCCCTCGTGGGCCACAGCTTGCTCAGACTTTGGGTCATGTCGGATGCTGCTATGAGCCGAGCCGCCACACCAGAAGAAATTTCCGATATGGCAGACTTACTCAGCCGTTGTATTGCTGCTGGCGCGGTTGGGTTGTCCACCAGCTTCGTTGATATGGACGAACGATTACAACCTGTGCCTAGCCGATACGCTTGCACCACTGAACTCGATGGTCTCTGCAAAGTCCTCTCTGAAACCGGCAAGCTATTGCAAGTAGTCCATGAATTTTATGACACTGATCTCACTTTGGCACGAATAGATCAGCTCGCTGAGTTAAGTCTCAAATTTGATATCACGACCACCTTGTCACCGCTGTTTCTCAATGCCGACAATCAAGAAGGTGTCCAAGCGATCATGAAACGAGTGGACGCACAAATGCAGCGGGGGGCTCGTGTTTGGCCACAAGTCCAAACTCGACCCATCGATATTAGCTTTTCTTTTGCAGTGCCCAGCTTGCTGTTCATACGCTTACCTAGCTGGTACGCCCTGATGCGATTTAGTGATCACGATGGGATTAAAGCCGCCTTCGAAGACCCAGCAAAACGGGCGGCTTTGGTCCAAGAAGCCAGCGCCATGATGCCCCTTTGGTCTGTATTGACGCTACGGCGAGTCAACACAGAAAAAAATGCCCACCTGGTTGGGCAAACCCTTGCTGCCATCGCTAGTGAACGGGATAGCAATCCGCTGGACGTTATGATTGACCTGTCGATTGAAGAGGATTTGGACGCGCATTTTCTAGCTGCGAGTATGGGCCACAATGATGACCTGGCCGTGGCCGATCTGCTTAAGCAACCCAATGTCATGATAGGCGCCAGCGACGGCGGGGCCCACATATTGTCATTTTCTACCTACGGTGACACCGGATATTTATTCTCTAAATTTGTTCGGGATTGTGCCGCAATGTCAGTAGAGCTTGCTGTCCAAAAAATCACCTCGGAGCCTGCCGAAATCTGGGGCATTGCCGAAAGAGGACAGTTAAAGCCCGGCTTTATTGCTGACATTACGATCTTTGATGCCGCCACAATTGCTCGAGGAGAAGAATACTACGTTCAAGATGTGCCCGGAGAGGGCTTTCGTTATGTTCGAGATGCTCAAGGTGTCAGTCAGGTATTAATCAGTGGCGCCGTTGCCTATGACCAAACCTACGGCTATAGCGAGGCGCGAACAGGTAAGATCGTTTGATCGACCCTAAGTTTGATCGACCCTAGTGGGTCGAGTCGTACAACCGCATTGGGGGCGGTGTAGCGCTAACAAATCGCTTTGCTAGTGCAAAGCTTTCGTAAACAAAAACGATTGCATTGCCCCAAGTTTGCTCGCCTTCCTTTTAACCACACCCCAGAGAAATTTTGCTAGCATTAGGGGCTGAGCAATCGACCGGGCAAGCCTCGAACGCCCTTTGGATATAAGGATAGGTTATGCGCAATCAGATAACCCCAAAACGAATCGCAGTTGTCGGGGCGGGTATCTGCGGACTTTGTACCGCCTTGGGCTTGTCGCAACTAGGCCATGACATCACGATCTATGAGCGCGATGACGCTATGCCAGAGGGCAATCCCGATGACATATTCTTCGATTGGCTGCGTCGTGGCGCTTCACAATTTAAGCACCCCCACGCCTTCCTAGCTGTGATGAGTAATCTCTTGTCTGAGCAATTTCCAGACTTGATTGATGAATTTTGGGCCGCTGGCGCTAGACGTGTGAGTTTCGAGGACATGTTGCCGCCTGACCTGAGCAATAGCTATCGACCTGCACCAGAAGACGAATCTTTGTGGTTAATGATGTGTCGCCGCGCAACGATGGAAATGGTGTTAAGACGATATGCAGAACGACAAACCAATATCACCTTTGAATCTGGTACTCGAATCAATGCCATGGTGATCGATAGCAACGGCCGCCTTCCAACCATCACGGGGCTTGTGACCCAGCAGCGTTCTGGCACCGAGCCACCGATTACAATCAGCGCTGACATTGTTGTTGATGCTGCCGGTCGTGGCAGTCCGTTCAAACGTTGGTTTCACAATCATGGTCTTGAGATCGAAACCGAGAGTCATGATGCGAAAATCGTCTACTATACCCGCCATTATCAATTTAAGCCGGGTGTTGAAGAACCCGAAAGAGACGGTAAAACCCGGTCAGCTGGCGATTTAGGCTACTTGAAGTATGGCGTGTTCCCAGGGGCTGGTGGCCATTTCTCGGTTATTCTGTGCGTCCCATGTGAGGATTCCATCCTGCATGATGCGGTAAAAGATGAAACCACCTTCGACACCATATGCCAACAAATCCCTGGCCTCGTGCCATGGTTAGGAAACGATAAAGCAACACCCACAACAGGCACGCTAGGCATGGGCAATATCAAAGCGGTCTGGCACAATTTTATGAAAGCTGACCAACCCTTACTCCAAAATTATTTTGCGGTAGGTGACGCAGCCGTTCGAACTAACCCCCTTTATGGCCGAGGGTGCAGCACTGGGGCCATTCACAGCAAAATATTGACCGATGTCATCGCCAAGTGGCAGGACCCCATTAGTGCAGCCCAGCAATTCCATGAAGCAACACAAACAAAACTGCGACCCATCTGGCAAGCAAGTCTGAATGAAGACAGGACAGCGATTAAAAGAGCAAACCTCATTTTAAACCCCGAATCAGATTTAAATTCGAGGCAAAAATCTTTAAAAAGTCGGCTTAGCAGAGCTTATGGCGATGCCATCACCAAAGCTTCCCAACAGCACATCAGAGTTTTTCGAGGCGCCTTTAGGACCTTCAATCTAATGGAACCGCCGGGATATTTCCTTAAAGATTTTAAAACCCAGTGCTTAATTTTTTGGACGCTACTACGTGATGGATCAGCAAACAAAAATATCCGAATTGTGCCCGGCCCCAGTCGGGAGGACATGATCCAAGCTATTGCACCACCGGACCAGAAAGCCGCAGCCTGAGCTAACGACCTCGGGGCCTCAACATACGAATGACCTCACAGCCTTGGAGTTCGGCCTATGAACCTGATCCCTATCACGCCAAGTCTCGGGGCAGAGGTTGAGGGTATTGACCTTAGTCAACCCTTGCATGAGCGTACCTTCGAGGCATTAGCAAAAGCCTTTTCTGAACACCATGTGCTGGTATTTCGCAACCAGACTTTGTCTAGAGATGACCACAAGGCTTTCGCCCGGCATTTTGGTGAAATCCACATCCATCCCTCTCAGCGACACTTTAAACCGAGGGGTGATCCAGAAATATTCTTAATTGATATTCAGCCTGATGCCAAAGGTAGCAATGGCGAGGTCTGGCACGCCGACGTCACCTGCGAGGCGGTACCGCCCTTCGCATCTTCACTTTATCTGACCGAGGTGCCCGACAACTTTGGTGGAGACACACTCTTTGCCAACCTTCAGGAAGCTTTCGAGGATCTCTCGCCCTCCATGCAGCAGTATCTTATGACCAAGCGAGCCTTCCATGATGGCGAGCAAGACTTAAGGCGCTATGGCATCAAACTCAAAGCGGGCCAATCCTATCCGGCCCATGATCATCCCGTGGTGATCGCGCACCCCGTCACAGGCAGGCCCGTACTCTATGTCAACGAGGGCTTCACCTCTCACCTGCTGTCAGTGCCTAATTTTGAAAGTGAGTTTGTATTGAGCGGCTTATTCGATCGCATACGACGCAATCCTAGGCTTCATTGCCGTATCAAATGGTCGCCAAATATGATCACCCTGTGGGATAACTATGCAGTCCAGCATCAAGCAGTATTCGACTATCAAGGCTTCAGACGCTATGGCGAACGCATTACCATAGCCGCTCCAGGCGCTCCTAAAGCCTTTGGGCAGAACGCCTAATCGCTTTCTCTTGGGCCCGTTTACAGCACTGCCCTCTAACGTCAGCGCCCTTTTTTTGAGGCGAATCTGGCTTTTTGATACATCAGACCGCTGACGCTCCGGATCGGATCCGGTTCTGATATCTCAGATCCAGGAGCGTCATACGCGCAGTCAGCTCTGCCTCGCTAGTGCCTGATGCCGCCCCTAAACGGTGCCAACTCGGATCGACATCCACGGCTAGCCAATCACCGACCCCTTGCAAACTCGATGGCCTCCCTGTTTTTGCAAAAGCAGTCCAAGCACGAATCAGAGATTGTCCCCAACCCGCAAAGTTAGAATTCGGATAGAGCGCTTCGGCATCAAACAACAAAAACCCATCGAACCCATGCGGCGTACCCCAGTGCAGCGGATCGGCTGCAGGTATATCCAGATAATAGCGAAAGGCAGAGGTTCCGCTAGCAGCGATTAGATTGGTCAATTTCCAACTTGAAAACAGATATCGATCATCACCAAATAGTCGTTGCAGCGCTTGTTGCTCATCGCTCGTATAGGCATCGCGCCAATTCGTTGCCAAGGTCTGCCAGTAAGCCTGATAGGACTCAGGATCAATTTGATAACTCGGCATTACCGAACCATCAAAACTGTTAGCGCCTGCGATGTAGGGGACTTTATGCACGACGCCGCGAGCAAAGCAGATTCCCGGCTCTTCAATCACCACCGAGCCATCCACAATGGGCCTTTGAAATCCCCGTTGTCCGGACACGATTTCAGCTGGCGGAAGCGCGAGTAACGCTTTCTGCGATAGGCCCCGAACTCCGGCACGATGGAGGGTTTGCTCAGCTGCTTGTTCTGCAGCATGCGCCAGGTCTCCTAGGGTATCCTGAGGATCGTCAAGGGTCGGTGAGGCCCTGAGTAATGGCCAGGTCCCATAGCCACTTTGGGCTATCGCCTGACTAAAAAGCCCAGCCGCTGTCGACATAGTCATCAACAAGTTGACTGCTTGACCGCCTGCTGACACACCAAACACAGTGACGTTATTCGGGTCGCCGCCAAATTCGGCGATGTTATCGTGCACCCATCGAAGGGCCACCACCAAATCTAACAACCCAAAGTTGGCGCTCTGATCCGGTAGGCTCGGATGCGCCATAAACCCAAGCAGCCCCAGACGGTAATTCGGCGCAACGAGCACGACCCCAGCTTTGGCAAAAACAGATCCTCGGACTCTGTTGGCCCCTTGACAAAAACCGCCCCCGTGAATCCAAACCATGACCGGGGCCAAACTAGCGCCTTGAGGCGCCCAAACATTCAGATTTAAGCAGTCCTCGGACATTTGCGCTGCATGGTCTTTAGATTCTACTGCTTGGGGTGCGATCGGACCGAATCGCGTAGCATCAATTGAAAACACACCGCCTCGCTTTCGAGGCTCGGGAGGACGCCACCGACGCTCACCTACCGGTGGCTCGGCGTAGGGAATTCCTGAAAAGGCATTATAGCCGTCGCCAGCTCGCCCTTGAAAACGCCCTTGGGGAAGTGTTACCACAGGTCGTAAGCTCTTGTTCAAGTTCCCCGTCCTTGGCAGCGCACCAGCCCTTTCGGCGCGCACAAGCCACTCACCCTCCTACCATGGCATCGCGGTCGCCGCTTAGCTTTTGGGAACCCATCCAGCGCACCAGCCAGGGCCTGCGACAAGCCGATTCTGAAACAATTGGCAAGGTGCCCATGCCGCGGTGGCATCATCCGTTATGTAAAATCGACAGTTACTACAAACCTGATCGGCCGCTGCAACTCCCATTTTATCAGCTCGTTTTGCTAAAGTTGCATCTTCTACATAACGCAATGCTTTGGCTGCAGGATCGTCAAGCGGTACCTTATTGGCTGCGGCAATCTCAAAACTGGCCACCGGCATCAATGGAATGAGCGCCAACGCACTGCTTTGCTTCAAAAACGAACGACGAGTCGTCATACCTCTCTCCTTTGATTTTTTTGGGTGTCCACGCAAAGACGATAACATTGTACTGAGGTTATTCGTAACTGACCAAGTTTAGATTACTCATAAAAACTTCCGTGGCAGATGCGCTAAATGCTAGCGGAACCGAGAACCACTCATGACAATCGTACCGCTTGCGGCAAACATGCCGCCAACACCATGACAGACTGAAATGTTAACGTCTTTAATTTGTGCCGCTGCCGATCCACGAACCTGACGTACACTCTCTTGCAAGGCGTACATACCGTACATACCAGAGTGCATGTAACTGAGACCACCGCCGTTCGTGTTTAACGGCAAAGACCCACCGGGTGACGTCTCACCCGAGGCGATCATGGCGCCGGCTTGACCACGGGCACAAAACCCCAAGTCTTCTAGCCCATACAGTGGCAAATGAGCGAATGCGTCGTAAATCATCAGATGGTCTACATCTGAATGGGTGATCCCTGCAGACTCAAAAGCGCGAGCACCGGACATCCTAAAGGCGCGCGATGAGGTGACATCCCGCATTTGGCTAATCATTGGTGTCTCGGTACTTTCTCCTGAGCCCAACAGATAAACCGGTTTTTGAGGAAAGTCGACAGCGCGTTCCGCGGTCGTCAAAATCAAGGCGCCACCGCCATCGGTCACTAGGCAACACATCGACTTAGTAAAGGGGTAAGCAATGACTCGGTCGGACAAAACTTCGTCAATGGTGATCGGTGTCTGCAGCGTTGCACGAGGATTTTTCATCGCCCACTGGCGTTGGCTGACGACCACAGAAGCCAACTGCTCAATCGAGGTCCCAGTGTCCTTCAAAAAGCGCAACACCGGCAAGGTGAAGCTTGTGGTTGGGCCCATACCTCCATAAGGCGCTTCAAACTGCCCAGACAATGAGGCTGGCGCAGCGGCTCGACCTGCGCGCCCCACATTCGATCGACCGCTCTCACCATGGGTTATAAGAACCGTATGGCAGAGTCCCGCTTCGATCGCTGCGGTTGCGTGGCGGACATGCAGCATAAAACTGCATCCGCCGACAGCGGTCCCATCTACCCAATTCGGCGCAATCCCCAAATAATGTGCCACCGCAGTAGGTGACTCACCTGCCGTGGCTACACCATCGATATCGCTCAATGTCAGTCCTGCATCCTGGAGCGCATTCAGTGCAGCATCAGCATGCAGTTGAATTTGGCTCATGCCAGGTATTTTTCCGAGCTCGGTAGTCTCGGCAGCCCCTACTATGGCGACGGCAGCTGATTTCATGAATCACCTCCAACGGGCTCGAAGTAAGGCAACACGATGTCATCGCTGATCGTTCGAAAGACCACTTGTAACGGCATATCTAGTCTCAAAGCTTCGGGAGTTTGCGCTGAGTTGATGATATTCGACATCATTTTGACGCCTTCTTCTAACACCACAATTGCGATCGCATAGGGGCCCTCAAATGCAGGATGCGGTCGATGATTGATCACATAGCTGAGCAAGCGACCCTGACCGCAGGCTGCAAACACAGATACCGCTTTTGAACCACAAGCTGGGCAAAATGGCCGCGGAGGAAAATACACCTCGTGACAAAGATCACAGCGTTGTAAGCGAAGTTCGCCAATCGCTGTTCCTTGAAAAAAATGTGCTGTCTCCGGTGTCGGCATTGGCGTCGTCACTTTACTGAAATCAATCATTTGCGTCCCTATTCAATCAGTTACCTTCTGGCACCGTATCGAGATTGACATCACGTTACGGCCTTTCGTGCCTGATATCGCTCTGCTTTGAAGGACTCTAATTGTATCACTTCAGTTAATCTTGACGCTGCACGAGCCAAATCTGTGAAACTGGTAAATAAGGGATGAAATCCGAATCGCATCACATCTGGTGCCCGAAAATCGCCTAAGACCTGCATGTCAGCTAAGGCCTGAATCACGGCATAAGCCTCGGAATGGTGATAACACACTTGTGCACCGCGATCAGAAGCATCACTGGGTGAGGCCAAGCGAACGGGTAAATGTGCCTCATTCATGCATGACACCCAGAAGTCACCCAACTGCCTAGATTTGTGACGAACCGCTTGCAAATCGATGCCATCAAAAATTTTTAAGGCCGCACTCAGCGCCACCATCGAGAGTATTGCCGGGGTGCCAGTCAGGAACTGCTTCATGCCCTGCGCGGACGTAAACTCCGGAGAAAAAGCGAAAGGTTCAGCGTGCCCCATCCAACCTGACAAAGGCTGCCTCGCGCTTTTTTGATGACGATGGGCGACATAAACATAGCCTGGTGCGCCGGGGCCCCCGCACAAGTATTTGTAACCACACCCCACAGCAAAATCAACGCCCGCATCGTCTAACTCAAGATCTATAATTCCAGTGGAATGAGACAAATCCCAGATGGTGAGTATCCCGAGCGATGCAGCCCTTTGCGTGAATGCGCGAAGATCATGGAGCGCACCGTTCCTAAAATTGACGTGGGTTAGCATTAAGATTGAAACCGAACGATCCAAGGCTTCAAAGAGTTGTTCACCTGGCACAGACCGTATAGTCAAGCGGTCACTACCCATCAGCTGTCTGAGACCATCGGCTATATACAGATCACTGGGGAAGTTTCCAGTCTCGGTCAGAACCGTCGCGGGCCCATCGATTAAGTGCACTGCCGCCGCGAGGACCTTGAACAAATTGACGGAAGTTGAATCGCAGCAAATCACTTGCCCGGCGGCGGCGCCTAGTAAGGGCGCGATCTGCTCTCCTACCATTTCAGGTAAATCAATCCAGTCGGCCTGATTCCAGCTACGGACTAATCCTGACTGCCAATCTTGATCCAGTGTGGTTTGAACCGCCTGAGACACCCCCATCGGTAGTGGTCCTAGAGAATTACCGTCGAGATAGATCAAATCCGGAGAGAGATCAAAGCGTTCACGGACAGGCCTGAGTGGATCTGCCGCATCTAAAGCCTCTGCCTGCAAGTTCGACATAGTGTTATCCTGCTACTGCAATCGCTGCTCAAAATACTCAAGCACAGCCGACCCGGCAGTACTTTCTGGATAAATAAAATCAAAGTGCCCTGCGCCTGCAATTTGCTCTAATTGACAGAAATGGCGCTCACCAAACAAAAGCGCTTGATCGGTAGACACGATATCATCCTCTTCGCTAAAAAATAGTGTCACAGGACTTTGCATGACGTGATTCATCGGCGACAGCGTCGCCTGGATCGCCGGAGGCGCGGTTTGCAGCAACTGGGCGGCCGAAACTTGACAAGCCGCGTTGCCGATGCCGTAACGATCGAGATCGGTGATCGCAGCAAGACCAACAATTTCCTGCCAGGGAGCGGTGAAACGCCACTCCGCTTTAGATCCGTCTTGAACCGAGGCACCATTAAGCCAAAGCGCAAGATGCCCTCCTGCGGAGTGCCCGACCAGATAAAGCCGATGCGGATCAATATCCTCAGAAGATCTTTGCCTCAGCCACTCTCCGGCGCACGCAATGTCATCGAAAGTTGCTGGCCAGCCACCTCCGGGTTCTCCGAGGCGCCGGTATTCTGGTAACCACACCCAGTAGCCTAAATCCGCGAAGGCTCGGCACATGCCTCTCGCATGAATTAGATCAAAGGCTGATGACCAACAACCGCCATGCACAAACATAATGGCAGGGTACGGTGGCTCACCGACGGGGATCCAAACCTCCCCCGTCTGGCTACCGCCTGCCACGGTATAGTCCACAGACATTTGGCATTTCGCACCCCTGCTGTCAGCCAGTAACATTTGGTAGTCGACATGCTGTTTCATTGTCTTGGCTGACTCGAACCCATAATGCGCATTCCAGATCCAAAGATTCTATTGACCCGATCTTATCATCTAAGGAAAGATGACAGTTTTGGAGCGGGCTATGTTATCGGACATATCTGACAAGGTCATTTGGATTACCGGAGCGTCATCTGGTATCGGAGCGGCAGCCGCGCGTGCGCTCAGTCATGCAGGCGCGATCGTTATTTTATCCGGGCGACGCACGGCCCATCTTTCAACACTCGCTGAACAACTCCCAGGAAAGTCAATGATTGCGCCGGCAGACGTCAGCGATCTGACCGCTGTTACCGCAGTCGTTGACCAAATCATGCAGACCTTTGGTCGAATAGATGTTCTAGTCCATAGTGCAGGTCTAAACGTGAAAGATCGAGCTTGGCAGCAGCTCAGCACTGACGATTGGCGGACCGTCATCGATGTCGATTTGAATGGCGCTTTTTATTGCTGTCACGCGGTTTTACCGGTCATGAAAGCGCAGCAAGACGGCCTCATTGTGAATATTTCATCTTGGGCAGGTCGATTTGTAAGCAGAGTTTCAGGAGCTGCTTACTCAACGGCAAAACATGGACTAAACGCCATGACAGAAAGCATCAACCAAGAATATTGCGCTGACGGCATCAGAGCCTGCGCCATATGCCCTGGCGAGGTAGCAACCGAAATTCTTGACGCTAGGCCAATCCCCGTTAGCACTGAAGATAGGGCAAAAATGGTCCAACCCGAAGATCTAGGTGATCTCATATTATACGTTTGCCAAACCCCTGCGCATGTTTGCCTAAACGAGATTACCATTAGTCCAACTTGGAATAGGGGGTACATCGGACGATGAGCAAGCTTGCCATTGGCGTCATGATTTTTCCTACGCATACCACGATAGGACCGAAACCATTAGCCGAAGCCCTTGAGGCCAGAGGCTTTGAATCGTTGTTTGTGCCCGAGCACACTCAAATACCTACTGCCAGAACTTCCCCCTGGCCCGGTGGTGCTGAATTGCCCGAGGAGTACTACCACACTTTTGACCCCTTTGTCTGGCTGGCCACTGCCGCTGCAGCGAGCCAAAGATTGCGATTGGGCACGGGCATCTGCTTGCTTCCCCAGCGTGACACCCTGGTTACAGCCAAATTGGTTGCCAGCTTAGATCGACTGTCCGGGGGCCGTCTATTATTTGGGGTCGGTGCTGGCTGGAACGCTGAAGAAATGGCTCAGCACGGCACGGTGTTTTCATCAAGATTTAAAAAACTCGAAGAACAAATGGTTGCCCTTAAAGGCCTCTGGTCCCAACCGACCTATGCCTACGAGGGTCAGCACGTCCGCTTTGAGGAGACAGTGTCTTCCCCCAAACCACTTCAAGTTGAAGGACCGCCGATCTTGATTGGCGGCGAAACCGATCACACGCTGCGCCGGATCGCTCGCTATGCCAGTGGCTGGTTACCTCGCGCGCGACATGGCTTTGAAGCGGAACCTAACCTAGCTCGACTCAAGCAGATATGCGAGGAAGAAGGTCGCGACTTCTCTGAAGTTAGCACCTCAGTTTTTGGTGCGCCCTCGGATCTGGCGACCCTCGAGCGCTTTGCGGAGGCTGGCATCAACCGAGTTTTGTTACCACTGCCTGCGGCTGCACCCGATCAGGTCCTTAAAAAACTCGATCTTTATGCGTCATCTCTGACGAGCTTGCTCAACTAGTCGAAAACCGCCTCAATGAGGCAAGGCCCAGGGGTTTGCATTGCTTTCCCGAGCAATTCATTAAACGTATCAGCGGTGTCGGCTCTGGATGCCCGGACGCCCATCCCTTCTGCTATTTTCACAAAATCAAGATCGGGGTTACTCAAATCCAGCATATCTAACGTCTGCTTATTCATCGACTGCGCCCCGACCCGAGCAAGCTCCACTTGCAGTATTTGATATTTGCGGTTTGCAAATATCACCACACAAACGTCAAGCGATTCTCTTGCCATCGTCCAAAGTGCTTGGATGGTATACATAGCGCCGCCGTCTCCATGCAAGCACAGCGTTTTTCGATCCGGGCAAGCGACTGCTGCGCCAATGGCAACCGGTAATCCGTAACCAATTGAGCCGCCCGTTAAAGATAACCAGTCGTGCGGTTCAGCGGTTCGAGTCATCGCGGGTATAAAAGCTCCCGATGTAGCGCTTTCATCAACCACAATGGCATCAACCGGCAAAAAATGTCCGACCGCTCTGGCCATACTCTCAAGAGTCAACGCGCCCGTCGCCAAGTCAGGCTTATCCAACGGCAATCGCCTCGGCTTTACAGCCCCAGCGTCTAAGGCATCGACCAATCGAGAAAGCGCATCTATAGGATCTTCTTCAATAGCTGCCAAGGTATGGAGCGAACAACCTTCCGGATAAAACTCACTGGGTTTCTCTGGATAGGCGAAAAAACCAACCGGTGGCTTGGTGCAGACCATTATCAGTTGCTCGACCTCCGCCAGTTGTACCATTGCTTGCTCGGCAAAATACCCTAGCCGCTCGATATCACACCTGCCCTGCCCTCTGGCTAGTTTCGGAGTGAAGGTGTCGCACATCAGCGAAGCACCCGTCACTTGAGCAATTTGATCGGCCAAATCGAGCGCTTCTTCGGTTAGCGCCCGATGCGACATAAGCAGCATGGTTTTACGGCCGTTTTTTAACAACTTGACCGCCTCTTCGATAGCCTCTGAATGGGCAATGCCATCTTCAGGAATCGGTAAAGCCCCAACAGGCTCTCCTGATGGATCCCAAGCGCAGTCTGCAGGAATTATCAACGTTGCGATTTGACCCGGACGAAGCATCGCCGCCTGTACCGCTTCGGCGGTATCGCCGGGCAGTGCTTCTGCGCTCTCGACACTTCTCACCCAATGAGAAACCGGGCCAGACAAGCCGATGACATCCGAGTTTAACGGCGCATCATATTGTTTATGGTAGGTTGCATGATCACCGATTAGATTAATCACCGGAGACCTCGCCTTGCGCGCGTTGTGCAGATTTGCCGACGCGTTCGACAGACCTGGACCCAAATGGAGTAGCGTCAAAGCGGGCTTACCGGCCATCCGCGCATACCCGTCAGCAGCACCTGAACAAACGCCCTCAAACAGACTGAGTATCGATCGCATCTTACTGCTTTTGCCTATGGCGGCGACCATATGCATCTCGGAGGTACCAGGATTCGAAAAACACACTTCGATGCCTCCGTTGATTAACGTTTCTAACATGCTCTCAGCACCATTCATAAGGTTTCACTCCTTTGATTATTCTTTTGCGCTTAGCTGCAATACTGAGTCTCTGAGCCTATGACGGATCGCTTCAGCGCTTGACTTGCGCCGGATGCGTTATCAACGCGAACACTTTTGCATTGCTACAGCGATTGTCTCTGCCATCTTGCGCCTGAGACGAGCCTTCCGATCGAACTTACCCTAACCTTAATCGAATACTAGGCCGTCAACTCGTCCTCGATCGCCTTCATTTGATCATAAACCCGTCGACCCGCAACCCATGTTTGAAAAATAGCGATGTCTTTAATAGCATCCGGAGAAACGGTCAGCGGATCCTCCCCTAAAATCACAAAATCTGCACACTTGCCTGCGACAAGAGATCCAATTTCATGATCTGAATGGCACTGCCACGCTGCATCAATCGTCATTGCCCGGAGCGCACTCATGACAGGTACAGCCTCCCAGGGTGCTAGCTGGTTGTCAGGTTCTTTCCATAAACGACGCGTGACTGCATTTTCGATACATCGCAATGGATTCATGTTGGTGACCGGCTCATCAGAATGTAAAGTCCAACGAATACCCGCATCTTCACAAGCTTTGGTACGATCCAGTAGCACGGCTTTAGCCTCACCAAAGACCTGGTCTCGCATCGCGTGGCCCCAATAATACACGTGACCAATCAAAAAACTCGGCGACACGCCTAGCGCTTTCATTCTTACAATCTGTTCGTCGTGCAATATACTGCAGTGCTCTATCCGGCAGGGCTCAACTAGGGGCAGCCCACTAGCCACAGTAGCCTCGAACGCATCCAACACCCGATCGATAGCCAAATCTCCATTGGCATGTATGACCAGCGGCCAACCCCGCTCTGTTCTGTCTTTGACCATTGCGGTTAACGCCTCTGGCTCTACATAGGCCAGACCAGCATCCTCTTTATAAAGGTATGGCGCACGTTGCAACCCTGAAAACCCCTGATTAGAACCATCAGAGACAATTTTCCAGCCAGATGCACGAACCCAATCATCGCCTCGACCAAACTGCACATCAGTCGCATCCCAGCGTTCTGCCAGCGCATAACTGAGCGAATATCTTAGCCGCACGGTCATCCGCCCGGAGGCGGCTAAAGCCTCGTAGATGTCGACTTCTTTGACCCCTTGGGTCATACCAGTCGCCTGATCACAGACCGTGGTAATCCCTTGCCGATTAGCGCGGGCACAGACCGCTAGAGCACCTGAGGCAAGATCATAATCGCCTCGGGCAGGGTTATGACGCGCGACGGAGCCAATAGCTCGGTTACCTTTTAAGACCCCATTGGGCTCACCCCATTGATCTCGCCCATATGGCGATGCTGGATCATCTGGGGTAGCGGCGTTAATGCCTGCGAGTTCAAGCGCCTTCGAATTGCAGTAGGCAAAATGCAGTGAAGCATTGTAGACCAAGACCGCATTTGACCGACTCACCTCATCAAGTGCATCTTTGGTTAATTCCGTCAGACCTTCTTGCAACGAGGGGTCAAATTGTCGCGCCAATAACCACTCGTTAGGCCCCAGACCTTCGGCCAACTTTTTTAGATGTGCAAGCGCATCAACCGTTTTGGAAAACCGAAAAGGCCCAATATCCTCTAGCTGTCCAATGGTCGCAATCGGTAGAAAATGCATATGTGGCTCAATAAAACCAGGCAATATCACCCTACCCTCGGCATCAATGACCTCTAATTCCTGTCCATGAGCGGCGACTAATGCCTCTGTCGACCCACAGGCAACAATTCGACCATCTTTAATTGCCATAGCCTCAGCGAAAGGTTTTGAGTCGTCCATCGTGTAAATCTTCGCGTTCACCCAAAGACCATCGACCCGCTGACTGATCTCTGGCGATCGTTCGGCCCAATGGCTAGGCTCTGTCAGCTGCTCCGCGTGTCTGCTCTCCTCTGCAAGGGCCGCAGGGATTATCGAACAACAAGGACAGCCATAACGGTCTTCAGTGAGGACTTCTCGGACAAACTCTGGCCAAGATTCAAAACTCGTGCGCTCGTCAAAAAACATAGAGCCTTATCCATTTAACATCAGTGGGAATCGAATCCCATTGTGCTAAAGTTTATCCATGAGTGCACCTATAAGTTTCTCCAACTCTTATTGCAAATTACCGGACACCTTTTATACCCGGCAACCGCTCCAACCTGTTGCCTCTCCAGCATTGGTCCACGCCAATATCGAACTGGCTGCATCCCTTGGTATTGACCCAGATTGGTTTCGCTCCGAGTCGGCCGTCGCGGTTTTCGCTGGGAACGAGTCGCTGTCCGGGTCTGATCCCATCGCTACAGTTTATGCGGGATTTCAGTTTGGAAACTTCAACCCTCGCCTTGGCGACGGGCGTGCTTTGCTTTTGGGTGAGATCCTCTCTGAAGATGCTCGATTCGATCTCCAGCTAAAAGGCTCGGGTCCAACCAGTTATTCTCGAGGCGGCGATGGTAGATCGCCTTTAGGTCCCGTGCTGAGAGAGTATTTAGTCTCTGAGGCAATGGCCGCCCTTGGCGTACCCACAACTCGGAGCCTTTTTGCGATTAGCACCGGGGAACTGGTTCAACGAGAGCGGCCTGAACCGGGCGGCATCCTCACTCGAGTCGCTCAAAGTCATATTCGGTTTGGTACCTTCCAATACTTCAGTGCCCAGCAAGATCATGCAGGCCTCCGCGAATTGGCTGACTACACGATCGCTCGGCATTTTCCAGCACTGGTTACTACCACCAATCCTTACCTTAAGTTGCTGGAGGCCGTGATTGACAAAGTCGCGTGCCTTGTCAGTCATTGGCAATCTTTGGGATTTATCCACGGGGTGATGAACACAGACAACATGTTGGTGACCGGTGAGACCGTTGATTATGGTCCTTGTGCCTTTATGGACACGTTCAGCCAGGCAGCCGTTTACAGCGCTATCGATCAAGGCGCACGCTACGCCTTTCAAAATCAACCGAGCATTGCACATTGGAATCTGATGACCTTCGCCCAGGCCTTGTTACCACTGCTTGATGATGATGAGCATCTCGCAATTGCAGCAGCAAAAACTGCTCTAGAAGCTTTTCCGGAGATTTTTGACGGCTATTGGCGGCGACACAGTGCGGCTAAGTTGGGCCTACCCGCAACCGATGCCAGTACGTCCTTATATCTCGACATGTTACGACTGCTTGAGCGAGATAAAATGGACTTCACCTTGAGCTTTAATGCTTTAGTCCAAAATTTAAGCGAAGACCAAGCCATTTTTGAGCACCCTGACTGGCAACACTGGACCGAGCGATGGCGATCTTTAATCGATGATATTACAGCAGCCGAAGCCCTGATGATGACCAGTAATCCTTACGTTATTCCAAGAAATCATCAAATTGAATTTGCCATCGCCGAGGCGTATCAGCATGACCGTTTCGAACATTTTTCCGAGATGTTAGCTGCGGTCACTGATCCCTACAATCCTGAAAGGGCGGACTCAATCTTCGCTCAGGCGCCGGGACCAGATCAAATTGTTCGTCGGACCTTCTGTGGCACTTGAGGCCTCGCGCGAGCCAACCGAAGCCTCTGCGCAACTCCCAGATCGAATTGGCATTGACTTGGGCGGCACAAAAATCGCAACTCTCAAGCTCTCTGCTACCGGCAAAGTCCTGTATCAGCAACGGCAAGCCACACCGCAAGCAAGTTACCAGGGAATTTTAGATGCTCTAAGTAAGACCATTACTGCGGCACAACAGGCAGCAGGTTCTTCTCAGACAACGACGATTGGCATTGGCACGCCTGGCGCTCGATCAAGCAAAACCGGCTTGATGAAGAACAGCAATACAACCGTTATCAATGGGCAGGACCTTCTGGGGGACTTAGAAAAGATCTGTCAGCAGCCGATCCGAATGGCCAATGATGCGGATTGTTTCACGTTATCAGAAGCTGTTGATGGCGCTGGAGCAGGCGCTGATCTAGTATTTGGAGTGATCCTAGGGACTGGTGTTGGCGGCGGCATATGCCTACAGCAGCGCATCGCCAACGGGCCCAACGCGATCGTCGGTGAATGGGGACACAATTTGATGCCCCTCGACCGCCTCCCTCAAGAGCTAGCCAGCGCTTTGGTCCGAGGAAGAGCCTGCTACTGTGGCAAAACTGACTGCATCGAAACTTGGCTTTCAGGGCCGGGGGTCAGCAGAACCTACCGGGAGATCACTGGGCAGTCAGCAACCGCTTTAGAGATTTTTTCTGGTTCGGTCCCTAATACCTATCGTCAAATGGTCTTTGATCTTTACTGCGAACTTGCAGCCCTCGGCCTATCCACCGTGATCAACGTCATAGACCCTGATTGCATCATCTTGGGTGGCGGCCTTTCTAACATTGAAGGCCTCAATCAAGAAATCGTGTCGAGGCTTTCACCGTATGTCTTTTCGGACCACATCAACACTGTGGTTGCAAAGGCTAAACACGGTGACGCCAGTGGCGTCAGAGGGGCCGCCTGGTTATGGTAACCCAACCCTTTGTGGCCACCAGTTAGGCAGGAACAAGCGCTGGCTTCGCCAACTCAGGATTGTTCTGATAGGGCCAAACAACCCCAAGGATTGACTCAGCGCGTTGCAGTAGCGCCTCGTCGCTTCCAGTACTTTCAAAATTCAATCGCATTAATGGCTCGGTGGTTGAGGGGTTCAAGCTGAACCGTATGCCATCTTGCAAATAGTAGGCGCGCCCGACCTCAAAGTCCGCCTTAACAAGATCGGGAGATAAATGTGCATCAAGTGCTTCTAGAAAACGATCTGGAGCATCTACACCAACACTAATTTCCGGTAGCACAACCACTTCCGAGCGATAGTCTGAGGCCAATTGGGAGAGTGGGCGATCTGATTTTGATAGCAGATCTAACATGGTCAACCAAGACAACATTCCGGAGTCGAATCCCTGAATTTTGCCGAAGTAATGATGCGCGGAAGACTCACCTCCATAGATCGCGTCGGTGCGCTGCATAGCAGCGCGCATATGCCCAGAACCCGTACCCACACGAGTGCTCGCAGCCTGATGCCGTTTGATCGCTTTTTCGATACTCAGGACAAGCTTTGAATCGTGAACCACATGCTGGTCTGTCGATCCAGCCAAGAAATAGTCTGCCATCATGGCCATGGTATAGGGGCTCGGCACACCATTGCCGTGTTCGTCAAGAAAGACACAACGATCACAGTCGCCATCCCAGGCCACACCAAGTGCTGCGCCCAGTGCCTGAGTGAATTGTCCGGTTTGACCGAGCAGCCTCGGTTTTACCGGGTCAGGCCCCTCGGGCGGCAGGCCAGCGGTGAGCTGAGGGCACCATTGCACTGTCAAACCGAGTCGCTCAGCTAAAGGTTCAGCAACCAATGATGCAGTACCGTTTAGCCCATTCAGGGCGATGGCGCCGTTGGACCAATTCAGGTCAACTAAATTAGCCACATATTCTACGTATTGGGGTATCAAATCGAGACGCCGCCCTGGTGATTGGCTGCGATTGGCCAGAAACCCATCTGAGTATGACGTCAGCGCCTGCCTAAGAGACGCCAACAACGGCTTTAAAGCAACTTCTAACTGTCTCTCTGGGAATAACTTGAAGCCATTATCGGGCTCAGGATTATGACTGGCTGTAACCATGATACCAAAGGCCACCTGACCAGACGCTACTGCAAAGGCGATCACCTCGGTCGGGCATAATCCCAAATCAACGACCTCCCCACCTTGATCAGCGAGCCCTAATCTCAGAGCTTCAGCAAGCTCTGGACTGGTTGCCCGAGTATCAAAACCCACGCCAAAGGAAGTCACGCTAATGGTTTTTGCCAAGGTTTTCCCGAGTCGGTAGGCCCAGGCGGCGTCGATGTCATCGGGGACAGCACCTCTAATATCGGATTGCCTGAACATTCGGGCTGTCGTTTCCATTGCCTACTTTTCCCGGCCTGACGCTGCTTTATGTCTGGCCGTATCTAAGCCAGACATCTGACGCGCTTGAAGGACTTTTAATACTATCAAAGTTAGTCTCGCACCCCTACCCTGACGCTGGATAGGACTGCTTTAAACTATGAGCTTTTGAAGAGCCGAGAAGGCAGATCAATTAGACGACCAATTCGATTGCCTTAGATTGAAATTAAGCTAACTCTGCACCTGAGCTCTGGCAATAAAGTCAATCATCCAAGCTGCGACTTGCTGCTGATCCGGCGCCTCCGAAAACGACGCTAAAGCCTTATCATAGGTTGCCTCGCCCACTTGAGATCGGCGAATCTCAAGTAGCGCTCTCGCATACGGCACGCTAAATTCGGGGTGACCCTGAAACGTTAGAATATGGTGACCCAGTCGCATGCCTGCAATCGGACAGAAATCACTCTCGGCAATGATTTCACCGCCCTCGGGTACCCGAACGACTTGGTCCTGATGACTCGATAACAGCGAAAATTTGGCTTCAGCAGGCGCTGCTTTCCCCAACTCGCGCTTGAGCCGAGTCTCATGGCGCCCAACGCCCCAGCCCCTAGGACTTTTTTCAGTTTTGCCGCCGAGATACTCAGCGACTAATTGATGACCGAAACAAATACCGACTAATGGTTTTTTCACCGAATGCAGGCGTTGAACAAAGGCACCAAGCGCTTGGATCCACGGCTCATCCTCATAGACACTCCGCTTACTTCCAGTGATGACATAACCGTTACAAACATCAAGATTAGCGGGGTAATCGCCGTGCTCGACATCAAAGATTGTCACTTCTAGCGTTGGCTCAACTGCCAACAACAAACGTTTAAACATGTCAGAGTAATCGCCATGCTCACGTTGCAATTCGGGCATAACGCTATCAGCTTTCAAGATTCCAATATTCATCACGGCTGAGGCCTTCAAATAATTTCGAAATAACGTGTGAGCTGCCAATCATTCACATGCCGTTCATATTCTCGAACTTCCCATTCACGACTCGCCGAAAAGTGCTCTTGGAACGCGGCACCGAAGATCTGCTGAACCACTTTTGACCGAGCAAATTTACGAGTCGCGTCGGATAAATTAGTGGCAAACTGACGGTCACCGGCAAGGTCATCCTGCTGTTCATAAGCATTGCCCGAAACGGGCTCTCCCAACGGCAAACCGCCTTCTATGCCTTTTAAACCTGCACCCAAGGTCGCGGCGGCAGTTAAATAGGGATTAGCGTCCGCCGACCCAACTCTAAACTCCATGCGTTGCGCTTTTTCTGAGCCTTGGATCACTCTGAGCGCGCAGGTGCGATTTTCTAGTCCCCAAGTGGCTGCCGTTGGCGCCCAAGCGCCCTTGACCAAGCGGCTATAGCTATTAATTGTAGGTGCAACAACGGCCAGTAAATCTGGGAGAAATTTTTCGACACCAGCAACGTACTGCTTCATGACTGGGCTCATGGACATCGAGTCTTTGGCATCAAAGAATGCGCTACCGGCGCTGTCTAAATGGAACAGAGATTGGTGCAGATGACCACTTTGACCCGGGTAATCCATGGACCACTTGGCCATGAACGTCGCCATCATGCCGCGTTTCTGGAAAAAGGCTTTGGTTAAGGTCTTAAACAGGCTGGCTTTGTCTGCCGCTTCTAGGGCATCGTCGACGGCAAGCGCTGCCTCCCATACACCCGGACCCGTCTCACAATGGACTCCCTCTAACGCCAGATTATGATCGTCGCAATAATCCATGAATTCATTGAATAAGTCAGACAGGGCAAAAGTTCGGAGCGCTGAGTATCCGAAATTACCGGGCGTCAAGGGCACAAGATCACGATAGCCCTTATCAGCCGCTGACTGAGGCGTTTCTTTGAAGATAAAAAACTCATACTCAAAGGCCATTTTTGCTCCAAAGCCTTGAGCCTCCGCCTGATTCAAAACCGCCTGTAACCGACTCCGAGGGCAAATCGGATGCTGGCCGCTGTCGTCGTCAACAAATTGCGCAAGGAAAAGTGGCAGTCCACCTTCTTCTTTGAGGCGCCGTTCGGTGGCTAAATCAAGACGATACAGCGCGTCGGGAAACGCTGTGTGCCACCCCGTGAATCGAGCATTGTCGTAAAGCTGATCATTAACGTCCCAGCCAAGTACACAATCACAAAACCCGGACTGCCCCTCTGCGATACTCGCAAACTTATCGAGACTGATATATTTGCCGCGCATCACCCCATCAATATCGGTGAACGCGAGCTTAACCCGGCGGATGCCCTCGTCACGATACTGTTCAATTAGCCGACTGCCTTCACTCATGTCTTATTCCTATCTGGGTACGCGAATATTTCGAACCATATCTTGAATTTCTTGGGGCGGGGGCGGGGTCACCTGCATCACCAAAAGGGATACTACAAAATTGAGCAACATCCCCAAGGTTCCCACGCCTTCTGGCGAAATACCAAACCACCAATGATCGGGAGCATTCAGTTCTGGTGCAATAAACTTAAAAAATATGATGTAGCTTGCCGTAAATATCAGGCCGGATAGCATCCCCGCTATAGCTGCCTCTCGATTCATTCGAGTTGAGAAGATCCCTAATAAAATTACCGGAAAAAAACTCGCAGCAGCCAGGCCGAAGGCAAAGGCAACGACTTCCGCGACAAAACCAGGTGGATAGATGCCAAAGAGACCCGCTATTACAATTGCGATCGCAGCAGAAACCCGCGCCCATCGAAGTTCTTGTCGATCAGTTAAGTTACGGGCTAGGGTATTTCTCAAAAGGTCGTGAGAAATCGCCGATGAAATCACCAATAACAATCCTGCAGCCGTTGACAGCGCCGCCGCTAGCCCACCCGCTGCGACCAATGCCACGACCCAATTCGGTAATTGAGCGATCTCGGGATGGGCGAGCACGATGATATCGCGATCGATATAAACTTCATTGTCGTTAGTCGTTGGACTATTGGCGAGTTCGCGCTCACCAGACAAGCCGCGAGTTGCCAAATATTGGGGCTTAACAGGTTCTAAAGCCGCACCCCCCCGATATTGCAGACGGCCGTCTTCATTTTTATCTACCCATGCCAGTAGGCCAGAATCTTCCCATTTACTGAACCAGTCGGGCAGTGTTTGGTATGCTCGATCATCCAAAGCGTCGATAATATTTAAGCGCGCGAAGGCAGCAACTGCTGGCGCGGTGGTGTACAACAACGCAATAAAGATCAGCGCATAGCCCGCGGAAATTCGCGCATCCCGAACTTTTGGGACCGTAAAGAACCGAACAATCACATGCGGTAATCCTGCTGTCCCTGCCATCAGCGCCGCCGTAATAAAAAACATGTCTACCGTCGATTTACTGCCTTCCGTGAACACGGACAACCCCAGTTCTTGGCTTAGACCATCGACTTTGTCGAGGAGAAACATACCCGAACCATCGTTGACGGTTGATCCAAAGCCAAACATCGGCAGCGGTACATCGGTGAGCAGCAGAGAAATATATATAGCAGGAACCAAATAGGCGAAAATTAAGACACAATATTGTGCAACTTGGGTGTAGGTAATGCCTTTCATGCCGCCCAAAACCGCATAAAAGAAAACAATGCCCATACCAATCATGACACCTAAATCGATATCGACCTCTAAGAACCGAGAAAACACGATGCCGACACCGCGCATTTGCCCCGCGATATAGGTAAATGAGATGAACACGACACACAAGATTGCAACCACCCTTGCAGCTTGTGAGTAATAGCGGTCCCCGACAAAATCGGGAACCGTGAACTTGGCAAATTTTCGCAAATAAGGCGCCATGCACAGGGCGAGCAATACGTAACCACCCGTCCAACCCATCAGATAACGAGCGCCATCAGCGCCTTCAAAAGCGATAATACCTGCCATCGACAAATACGAGGCTGCGGACATCCAATCAGCAGCGGTTGCGGCACCATTGGCAACAGGGTGGACGTGCCCGCCAGCAACATAGAACTCTTTGGTTGACGCTGAACGACTCCAAATAGCAATGGCGATATAAAGCGCAAAGGTCAAGCCAACAAAAATGTAAGTTAATAGTTGAGCAGACATTATTGACCCTCATCGACATTAAAGCGACGATCTAAGGCGTTCATCCGAAGCACATAGACAAAGATCAAAACAACAAAGGTGTAAATTGAGCCCTGTTGGGAAAACCAAAACCCTAGCTTCCAGCCGAAAAATTGATACGCATTTAATGCGTCGACCCATAAAATACCGCAGCCGAAGGAAACTAAGAACCACACACTCAGTAAGCTAAGTAACGTCGTGATATTCGCACGCCAGTAGGCCTTTTGCTCGCGAGCCTGCACTGCAGCATCTTGTTCTTGCTCTTCGGGATCGAGTCCAGACGGATCTGACATTTTGTGCCTCCTCAATTAGTTACTTTCTCGGTGTTCGCCTTGATGACGCCTTAGACGATCATCCAAGGCCGCGACTCAAGTATGCTTCATTTTCTCGAGGGAAACTCTTTCCCACGGTTCACTTTGAGCGAGGTTAGGCGTCAGACTTGGCCTAAGTTTTCATCGTTTTCGGTCTTGAGAGGACCCATGCCAAGACCTGTCATTTTCCCTCAAAATCCAGACATTCTAACTTCTGATCAAAACTTGAATGTCGCCTTAGTCTACAATGATTCGGACTTCGGGGCAGGCGGTGGCAGTTTTCGTCATCCAGCCTCAACTCACGCCCTATACATCTTCAATCAACGCGGTCCTCGCCCAAATCCTGGCAACCTTCAGACCTTGGCGACATCACCGGGGGCAATCTAGTGCAGCAAGGTAAACATTTTTCGTCGGTAAGCAGATGCCAGAGCATCGCCCTTTCCAAGTAGCTCAAATACCTGAATCATGGTATTTCTCGCGGTTTCTTCTTCCCAGTTACGATCCAATCTCAACATATTGAGCAGAACTGACAACGCCGCTTCTATCTGATCGTCAGCGACCAAGGCACAGGCAAAATGATACTGATGAGATTGATCCTCGGGATGACTATCAGCCAATGCCTTTAGCGCATCCAGCGTACCTAGATCCTGAACTTTTTTTACAAAAAACAGCCGACTCTTGACCTTTGCCATGCCCTCTGCGTCAGCAGGCAATTCGGAGATCAAGCGCTCAGCCTGCTCAATTTCTCCCTCCTGAATTAACAAATCGCCATACTCTGTGTGCAAAGACAGATTGCTGGGCTCTTCGACCATCATCTGCTTCAACATGTTCATAGCACTGACGCGATCACCCACACTCAGATAATGCGCAATCTGGGCTCGTACCTGCTCTGCTGGACTGATCGTTAACTGATCAAATACAACTCGGAGGTTACTTTCTTCTTGAGGGCCCTCAAGACTATCGATCAGTTGGCCATCTTTCACAATCTTCAGCGTCGGCAAGCCTCTCACTCCCAATTGCTGAACTAACTGCGGGTTCGTTTGAACATCGACCCGCGCAAGCATTAACTTGCCTTGATAGCCATTGATTAAACTGCGAAGCAGGGTTGAGAGCGCTTCTGATGGGGCAGCGCCGTTGGCGTAAAATTCCAAAATAACGGGTACTTGCTGGGAACGCTCGACCACCTCGGATTGAAAATTCTGCGCTGAAACTTCTATCAAAAACTCAGCCTGTGTATCTGGAGTCATCGCCATTGCTTTGTCCTTACCTCTCTTTCAATCGATTTATTGGTTGCCGTCTTCTACCGTTGCCAAGCCAGATTAACTGTAGCGTCCTGCAATCGCCCTAATTGGCGCAGGATGTAGGGTAGCACCTAAATCTGGCTAAACGAATCCGACACCCACAACCCTGAACTCGTGCCCCAGGACTGAGGTGTCTCAGCGCCCCACTCTAACCCCGTTAAGCAACCCAGCAGGTCGCCACTAACAGCGAAATCTGACCTTAATTTCTGTAGTGAATTATAGATAGGCTCAAGCGGCTGGGCCACTATTTGGCCATCCTTTTCTAGTGCGGTAAAGCCATCAGTGGTCCCTAATGCTGGCGCCCGGGTCCGCCCCTTTGATCTCGCGCATCACTTTTACCCTTTTATAACTAACGTTTTATGGTCTTTATATTTTGAGCTGATTACGCCTCTACTGCTTCAATTAGGATTAACGCGCACGCCATCAATCCCGAAAGTGGCAATTTTCACTCGTTCTCGCCAGCCAATGGACGCAGATAGAATTTTCAACAAAGCCGCAAGGAAGCGATCACAGGGGGCAGCAAAAGCGGAAGCTATTAGAATACATCCGATACGATCCATCGTCCGGATACCGCGAGTGATCTCTCCTGAGCAATCAGAGACTTTCGTTAGAGGAAAACCCGTGATCTGGTCCAACCGGTCTATCGAATTCGCGCATAGCGACCCTACCGTCCTTTATTTGATAAGTCGTCTCTTAGCTAGGGTATCTCTTAGACAGGGTATCTCTCAGATAGGTCGTCTCTTAGATAGGGGATCTCTTAAATAGGTCGTCTCTTAGATAGGGGATCTCTTAGATAGGTCGTGGCCGGGCTTAGCTAGTATCAAGCTGCGAAGTTCGATATGCCGTGAAACAGATGGCCGGCATATCTCGACAATCGACTTGCATACTACCGCCTAAAGACACAATCAGGCTCAGCCTTACAACCCGAGCGAATAGCCGCTGACACCCTGAAACGTGCTGGTCGAGAAGCGGGGCTTGGCTTTACAAAAGAACCACAGGCCTGCTGTCAGCTACAAATCAAAAGCGGTCGATAAACCGGTCATATCTTTAGATTAA